>MDTF01014989.1_pt1 | contig 13620 bp, 13 predicted proteins | sample 811191 | NCBI WGS metagenome assembly MDTF01 (sample SAMN05326649, study PRJNA326480) | marine metagenome | isolation source: seawater | place: Southern Ocean | collected 2011
TAACTATTATTTCTACGGCTCTTGTCGATACTGGCTCAAGAATGGATGAAGTTATTTTCGAAGAATTTAAAGGTACTGGTAATAGTGAATTAATCCTAGACAGAAAAGTTGCCGATAAAAGAATTTACCCTGCGCTCGATATAACAAGATCAGGGACAAGAAGAGAAGAACTTCTTTTCGAAAAAGATGAATTGTCGAAAATGAATGTTTTAAGAAGAATAATTAGTCCCATGGGAACAATGGATGGAATTGAGTTTTTAATTTCTAAACTAAAAAACACAAAGAACAATGCAGATTTTTTTGACTCGATGAACAAGACAAGCTAGTTTTAAAAATCTACCCTCGACTTCTGTGTTATCTTTAAAAAATGAATATTTACGCCTTATCATCTGGAAAAGGCCCCTCAGGTATAGCAATTATAAGGCTGTCTGGAACAAAAACATTAAAAATTTGTAAGTTAATTGCCAAAAAAGACTTAATAAAAAATAAAGAAGCTAATTTTTTCAAGTTTTACGATCCATCAAATAATAATTTAATCGACGAAGGTCTGTTGTTGTATTTTCCATCACCTAACAGCTATACCGGCGATGATTTAGCAGAATTTCACATCCACGGAAGTAACGCAGTTATAGAATTATTTCTTAAAGTATTATCTAAACAAGAAGATTGTAGGCTTGCTGAACCAGGCGAATTTACGAAAATTGCTTTTCACAACAACAAAGTAGATCTGCTCAAAGCCGAAAGCATAAGTGATTTAATTCATTCTGAAACAGAACTTCAACGACAACAGGCTTTAAGATTTGTTCAAGGAAATGCATCTGACTATTACAATTCTTTAAGGGATAAACTAATTAAATCCTTGGCGTATGTTGAGGCAAAAATTGATTTTGCCGAAGACGATTTACCAGACAGCATTTTGCAGGAAGTCCATCTAACAGTTGAGGAAATTTACAATGAAATAAAAAAAATTCTAGAGGACCAAAGACTCGGCGAAAAAATTAGAGAAGGATTTAAAGTTTCAATTATAGGTGAGCCCAATGCGGGTAAATCTTCTCTACTTAATATACTCTCAAAAAGAGAGGCAGCAATCGTATCTGAAGAAAAGGGCACAACTAGAGATATTGTAGAAGTATATTTAAATCTAGACGGCTATCCAGTAATTCTTGCTGATACAGCCGGCATTAGAGACACTGATAATAATATAGAAAAAAAAGGTGTTCAGCTTGCTATAAACCGATCGAAAGAGTCGGATTTAAATCTAGTCATGATTGACAATTCTTCTATAGAAATAAACAAAAAAATTATTGATTTAATAAACAAAGATTCCATTATTGTTCTCAACAAAGCTGATCTAAACAATAAGACAAGAGATCAATTCGTCAACAATAATTCAATCCTAATTTCAATTAAGAATAACAAAAACGTAGATAAATTAATAAATTTAATAAAAGAACAACTTAGTAATAAAATTTCTAATATTAATAATATATTAGTATCTCGAGAAAGACACAGAAGTAAATTAAACTCATGTCTTGTTGAATTAGGAAAGTTTCTTAAAAAAACACACACCAAAGAAATCGAACTTGCCGCAGAAGACCTTAGAATGGCAACACGACATCTTGGCTCTATCATAGGTAAAGTAGACGTAGAAGAGATTTTAGGTTCTATATTTAAAGATTTCTGCATAGGAAAATAGGAAAAATTATTTCTTGTAAATTTTTGTTAGAAGGATACATTTAACCTATGAGCAATCATAACTACGATGTAGTGGTAATAGGTGGAGGGCACGCAGGGTGTGAGGCAGCATCAGCTTCAGCTAGAATGGGCGTTAATACTGCACTTTTTACACATAAAATTAGTACTATTGGTGAAATGTCATGCAATCCTGCTATCGGTGGTCTTGGAAAAGGACATTTAGTAAGGGAGATAGACGCTCTTGACGGAGTCATGGCTCTAGTGACCGATAAATCGGGCATTCAATTTAGACTACTAAACAGAAGTAGAGGTCCTGCCGTGAGAGGCCCTCGGACTCAGTCAGACAGAGATCTTTATAAAGAACATATGCAGAAATTATTATTAAATTATCCAAATTTAAAAGTGATCGAAGATCCAGTAGAAAAATTTATGTTTGATGGAAATACAGCAATTGGTTTCAAGTGTGCGAGTGGTAAACAAATTTTATGTAAACAATTAATTTTAACTACGGGAACTTTTTTAAATGGATTGATTCACATTGGTCAAAAACAAATCCCCGCTGGAAGGTATGACGAAAAACCATCCACAGGTCTAAGCAACCAATTGGAGAAACATAAAATTGTACTAGGCAGATTAAAGACTGGTACTCCACCACGATTAGACGGGAGAACCATCAATTATAAAAAAATAGAACAGCAATTTGCCGATGATGATCCATATTTTTTTTCATTCTTAACTTCTAAATTACATAATAAACAGATTTCATGCGGCATCACTCATACCAACAACGAAGTCCACAAAATTATAAATGACAACATTCACTTAAGCGCAATGTATTCTGGAAATATTAAAGGTGTGGGACCTAGATATTGCCCATCGATAGAAGACAAAATTGTTAAATTTAAAGAAAAAGCAGCGCATCAAATTTTTCTTGAACCAGAAGGTTTAAAGGACAATACTGTTTACCCAAATGGTATATCCACGTCTCTTCCTGAAGATGTACAACTTAAAATACTAAACAAAATCAATGGTTTGGAAGATGTTAAGATGATCAGAGCTGGTTACGCAATAGAGTATGATTATGTAGATCCAAGAGAACTAAAACCTACTTTAGAATTAAAAAAGATACATTCCCTTTTTTTAGCTGGCCAAATTAACGGAACAACAGGTTATGAGGAGGCTGCCGCACAAGGACTCATCGCAGGTGTCAACGCGGCATTAAAAATAAAAAAAGAAAAAGAGTTTGTTTTAGATAGGTCAGAATCTTACATCGGAGTGATGATAGATGATCTTATTACTAAAGGTGTGTCAGAACCATATCGAATGTTTACATCGAGAGCTGAATATAGATTGTCTCTCAGAGCTGATAATGCAGATCAGAGATTGTCTCCTCTTGGTATAAAAATTAATTTAGTTAAAAAATTAAGGGAAAAATTTTTTCTAGATAAACAAAAAAAACTTGTGCAAGTTTACGATTCTCTTAAAAGCAAATCTATAACTCCTAATGCAGCAGCTAAACATTCAATCAAAATTTCAAAAGATGGAGTCAAAAGAACAGGCGTTGAGGTTTTAGCATTGCAAGATGTAACGCTTAAGCAACTAAGAAATATATGGGTAAATATTCCACAATTCGATCGTTATATCGATGAACAAGTCGAAATAGACGCTCATTATTCTGGTTATCTAAAAAAGCAGACGCACGACATAGAGGCATTTAAAAAGGATGAGGCTATTATCATACCAGCAGATATTAATTACGATCAACTTGGTGGCCTTTCTAATGAAATTAAGTCTAAGTTAAATTTAATTAAGCCTCACACTTTAGGTCAGGCTTTAAGAATAGATGGCGTAACTCCAGCCGCTGCTATTATTCTCTTAGGATATATCAAGAAAAGTGGTTATAAACTCTATGCTTAATGGAAAAACATCAAGTTATTGAAAAACTAACTTCAGATCTTAAATTCGGTCAGCCCGCAATCCAGAAACTTGAAATTTATCACGATGAGCTCATAAAATTTAATCTTGATTATAATTTAATCGGATCTTCAACAGAAAAGGATGTCTGGAATAGACACATATTAGACAGCGCTCAAATAGTTAAGTTTATAGATTTTAAAAAAGAAGGATGTATAGCTGATCTAGGAACAGGAGCTGGTTTACCTGGTCTAATAATAGCCATATATAACCAAAATATTGATTTTCACGTGAAATTATATGAAAAATCTAAGGTTAAGTGTCAGTTTCTTAGCAGCGTTATAAGTAAACTAAATTTAAACAATGTGACCATAAATAATAATAATATTAAAACTGAGGAAATCTATGCTAATTATATAACTTGTAGAGCTTTTAGAAAACTTAGCTATATACTTGATGTTTCACGTGAAAATATAAAAGTTAATCACAAGTTAATAGTTTTAAAAGGAAAAAATGCACTAGAAGAGATAAATTCGCTTCAAAACAGTCAACAATACAGTTATGAGATTAAAGATAGTATTACAGATAAAGAATCAAAAATAATTGTTTTTGATATAATGAAATAAATGAAAAAAATAATAGCAGTAATAAATCAAAAAGGTGGCGTTGGTAAAACAACAACAGTAGTTAATCTTGCAACAGCCTTAGCACAAGATGGGAAAAAAATTCTAGTAATTGATTTAGATCCTCAAGGAAACGCAACAACTGGCCTTGGAAGATCTAATAGTGATAACGAAAAAAATATTTACAAAGCCTTAATAGGTGAAAGCGAGTTAACTAGGGCTATTCAAGATAGTTGCGTAAAAAATCTAGATATAGTTGGCTCAAATGTTGATTTATCAGGGCTAGAGGTAGAAACTGCAGATAACCCAAATAGAGCCTTTTTGCTCAAAGAAGTCATAAAAACCAATGAAAAACTCTTTTCTAAATACGATAATATATTTATTGATTGTCCACCATCTCTAAGTTTACTTACTATTATGTCCTTAGTCACAGCAGAAGAACTATTAGTCCCTCTTCAAACAGAATTTTTTGCACTAGAGGGAATTAGTCAACTGGTCAAAACCATCGAAAGGATAAAAGAAAAACTTAACCCCACACTAGAAATTAGAGGAATTCTTTTAACCATGTTTGATAAAAGAAATAAACTATCAAAACAAGTAGACGAGGAAGCGAGAAAATATTTTAAAGAAAAGGTTTATAAAACCGTAATACCAAGAAATGTAAGATTGTCAGAAGCCCCGTCACATGGTGTACCATGCTTAGTGTACGATAAGGGTTGTTTGGGTAGTAAATCATATATAAATTTTGCAAAAGAATTTTCACTTCAAAATATTAAAGCACAAAAGGATCTTAGTGGTTGAAACAAAAAAAAAAAAAGGACTGGGTAGAGGTTTGATGTCATTGTTCGGCGATCAAGAAATTTCTAAAGTTAAAAATAATTTTGATACTACTTATTTATCAATATCTATAAGCAATCTAGTGGCCAACAAGTTTCAGCCTAGAAGTTTTTTTGACAAATCTAAATTAGAAGAATTAACCCGCTCTATTAAACAAAACGGTTTAATACAACCTATAGTAGTTAGACCTTATTCGAAAGAAGGTTTCTACGAAATTATTGCTGGAGAAAGAAGGTGGATGGCCGCACAAAATGCAGGTCTGCACGAAGTTCCTGTGGTTGTTTTAAAAATTAACGATACACAGGCTTTAGAATTAGCAATTGTAGAAAATATTCAAAGAGAAGATCTTAATATCATTGAGGAGGCTAAAGGTTACGAACGTTTGATGAAAGAATTTTCATATGACCATGACAGATTAGCTGATTTTATGGGAAAGAGCAGAAGTCACATTACTAACACACTCAGACTGTTGACTCTGCCTGAGGAGGTTATCAGGTTTGTTGATGAGGGTAAGTTGACAGCAGGACAGGTGAGACCATTAGTAGGAAGATATAATGCTAAAGAATTAGCTTTTTCAATTATCAAAGAAAAACTAAGTGCCAGAGCTGTGGAAAATTTTGTAAGATCTCAAAAAGATATTGAGGCTAAAAAAGCAAAACCCCCACGTAAAGTTGATTCAAATGTTCTGCTTGTTCAAAAACAGATAGAAGAAAGCTTAGGATTAAAAACCAAAGTAGTAACAAAGAAACATAATTCAGGAAAAGTTATAATTGAATTCAATGATTTAGATCAATTTGAAATGTTAACTAAACTTCTTAAAAAGAAGTAATATTTTCTGACGAAATATCAGTTAGTAAATTTTTTATTATAACAGAGTTATTTATATAAGAATTTTTTTTCATTAAAGTTTCAGCGGCATTTATTTTAGAGTAAATCCTTGTTAGTTTATTTAGGCTCCACTTCTTTAATTGCTTTATATAAATTGGTTTATCCTTCCAAAAAATAGGTTGTCTCAGATTATCTATTTCTACTTCTATATTTTTGCTACCAACAGTATTTTTGATATCTATAAGTTTCTGAATTCTAGAACTTATGCTGTTTAAATAATAAAAGCTTTCTTCATTTAATAAATCTACTTGTGAAAGTAATTTATTTACCTTTTCTTTTTCTCCTACAAGAGCTTTATCTCTAATTTCTTCAAAATTAATATTACTTTTTTGGTTTAATAATTCTAACAGTTTATTTTTATTGATTTGTTTATTTTGAAATAAAGTTTTTACTTTTTCTAATTCATTCTGGATGTCTTTTCTGTTCATATTACAGTTAGAAATTATTAAATTACAAATATCACCCGTTAATCCCTTGTAGTTCTTCAGTTCATTATTTATGTAATTAACTAAAGTTTTTTCGGTATCTTCATAACAAGCAAATGTTGCTAGAATTTTACTTTTTTCAAATGTGCTTCTTAGTTTTGATTTTTTATCTAAATTATCTGAAAAGATAAAAATTTTTACATTCTTATTTTCTAAATGCTGTTCGATTTCATCTAGTAATTTATCTGTAGCATTATATATAAATATAATTTTTTTTTTTGAAAAAAGAGATCGATTTAATATATTTTCATATAAAACACTTTTATTTTTAAGAATGAAATCTTCAAATAAGTTAATTATTTCAGCATCTTTATTTAAGCTTTTAATTTTAAGTTTTAAATCATCTTTTATACCAGCATTAACTCCATAAATTAAAACTGACGTATAAAGATCCAAAGAATTTATATTTTTTTCTACTATGAAGCTCTTTAGTATCACTTAATTCAAATTTATTAATTGTATGAATTTTGAAATTTCATCTGATAATCTATTAACATTATTTTCAATAGAATTTTTTTCATTTCTTACCGTGTCTCCGTGACTACTAGATACATCAAAATCGTTTTCTACAAAAAAAGATTTATTTATTACTTCTTGATTATTTAAATTTTTTAAATTTATGTCTGCAATTAGAGTAGAGCTGAATCTCGTGGTTCTTCCTGTCACATCTTTTATTTTGCTTTTCTTTGAATTGGATAGATTTATTTTTATTTCATATTTTTTTGGTCCACTAATTTTTGAAATAAGGGAAATGTTATTTTTAAGAATGTATGATATTTTTTTATCTCCATTAATTATTATATTTTGAATTTCAAAATCACTAATATTATTGTTGATCCTACTATAACCACAAGAAGCTAAAGTTGAAAATAACATGATTATAAACAGTATTTGTATATTTTTCATTTAATCTCTTTAATCAAATAATTAATTATTTTATTTTTTACAAAAACTGTTTTTAATATTTTGTTTGTGTTTAGTAGTTCTCCTAATTTTTTATCTTTTAAGCACTCATTCATAATGTCTTTTTCGTTAAGATTTTTACTTACCACTATCACTTTTCTAGTTTTTCCATTGATTTGTACAGCTATTTTAATATCTTCATTTATATTTAATTTTCTTTCTATTTCAGGCCAAGTATCTACATTTTTTTCACCTAATTGTTCTAAGCACTCATTGGCTATATGTGGGATAAATGGAATTAATATTTTTAAAAATTTGCAATAGTTTTTTTTAAAGCAATTGTTACTTACTTCCTTTCCCATTGATTGAAACAATAAATTATAAATGCTGTAAACATTAGCCACCACAACATTTAAGCTAAAATTATTTATTAGTTCTGTAATTTTAATAATATAATTATTTATTTTAAAATCTAATTCTAAATCTTGTGTTTGTTTTTTTTCAAGTCGTAGTAGAATTAAATTATTTAAATTATATATTTTTTGTAAAAATTTGTAAGCAGAATTGACACCTTGATCTGACCACTGCACATCTTTTTCTGGTGGACTGTCTGATAAAATGAACCATCTAACCGCATCAGCACCATATTTTTTAATCATGCTTTCCGGGTCTATTACATTTTTTTTAGATTTTGACATAGACTCTGATGGTCCAACAATAATTTTTGTATCATCAATAGTTTTTACAAATTCGTTTCCGTCATTTTTTTTAATTTCATCTGGGCTAACCCATCTACCTTTTTCATCTTTATAAGTCTCATGACAAACCATACCTTGAGTAAAAAGACCTTTAAAGGGCTCGTCAATTTGGATTTTAGCGTTTCTTTCTTTTATCGCTCTCATAAAAAATCTTGAATATAGAAGATGCAAAATAGCATGTTCTACACCACCAATATATTGGTCTACTGGCATCCAGTAATTTAGATCCTCCACATTAAAAGGCTCATTTTTGTTTTTTGGTGAACAATATCTTAAAAAATACCAAGATGAATCTACAAATGTATCTAGTGTATCCGTTTCTCTAGTAGCAGGTTTTCTTGTTTTTTTATGAATAGTATTTTTCCAGCTTGGATGGTTCGCTAAAGGATTACCACTTTCTTGGAGATTAACATCTTCTGGCAGTTTTATTGGAAGCTCATCTTTTTCAACTGGTACAAAACTTCCATCTTCTAAATAAATCATTGGTATAGGACAGCCCCAATATCTCTGTCTTGAGACACCCCAATCTTTTAATCTAAAAGAGATTTTTTTTTTACCAATTTTTTTATCTTCTAAGATTTCAATTATTTTGAGTTTTGCTTTTTGAACATTTAATCCATCAAGAAATTCTGAATTCATCAATAGACCTGGTCCTACATGAGCCTCTGTCAATTCTTTTTTATTGTTTGAAATTACCGGGATAATTTCTAGTTTATATTTTTTTGCAAAATCGAAATCTCTTTGATCATGAGCAGGACAACCAAAGATTGCCCCAGAACCGTAATCCATGAGTACAAAATTGGCGAAATATATTGGTATTTTTTTATTATTGATAAAAGGATGTTTAGCAAAGAAACCAGTATTAAAACCAATTTTTTCAGCTAAGGCCAGGGCTTCCTCTGTAGTCCCTACTTTTAAACACTCTTCTTTAAACCCAATAAAATTTTTATCTTTTAAAAACTTTAAACACAATGGATGGTCAACAGATAAAGCTAAAAAGGAAGCTCCAAAAATTGTATCAGGCCTTGTAGTAAAAACTTTTATTTTTTCGTCAAGATTTATAATATTAAAATTTATTTCGCATCCTATTGATTTTCCTATCCAATTTTTTTGCATTAATTTAACTTTTTCAGGCCACTCATCTAGTTTATCTAGACCCTCCAAAAGCTGTTCTTCAAATTGTTTAATATTAAAAACCCATTGTGATAGTTTTTTTCTCTGGACAGCTGCTCCAGATCTCCAGCCCTTACCATCAACTACCTGTTCATTTGCTAAAACTGTTTCCTCAACAGGATCCCAGTTAACATAATTTTCTTTACGAGAAATTAATCCTAAATTAAAGAAGTCTATAAAAAGCTCTTGTTGATGTTTGTAATAACTCTCATCACACGTAGATATCTCCATGTCCCAATCAATTGATAAACCTAACATTTTTAGTTGTCTTCTCATTTGTGTAATGTTTTTTTCTGTCCATTGTTTAGGATGAAGATTATTTTCTCTAGCTGCATTTTCAGCAGGTAAGCCAAAAGCATCCCAGCCCATAGGGTGCAAAACATTATGACCATTTAGATATTTAAATCTAGCAATGACGTCACCAATTGTATAATTTCGAACGTGCCCCATATGTATTTTTCCAGAAGGGTAGGGAAACATTTCTAAGCAATAAAATTTTGGATTATTTTTATTTCGATAAAGTTTGTTTGTTTCAAATACAGTTTGCCACTTATTTTCAATGCTTTGAAAATTATATCTTTGCATTAGTTTTATTTAGTTTTTTTTTGTGTTTCTATTTCAAGCTGCGCTGCTTTTTTTAGGATAGACTTTTGAAGTTCTAATTTAATTTTTGAATCTATTTCATTAATTTGACAATTTTCATTCACATTACAATTTTTGTTGTGTACAATTATTTTAAGACTATTAGTTCTAACTTCGCTAGCTAAAAATCGAATTGTAATTTTTATAGACTCATTTTTATTTTTAGAATCTGAATACCAATCTGTAATGATAATGCCACCAGAATAATCAACTGTAGTTAAGGGCATAAAATCTATAACTTCAAGGGACGCTCTCCACAGAGGATTTGACGTGCCAAACTCGAAAGTTGAGGATTTTTCTCTTCCAATCACATTTTTTAGCGACACACCTCTGCCCTCATTAATATTTTTCCTTGCTCTTTCTTTCGAATTTACAGGGGTATTCTTGCTATCTACTTTAGACGGCTTCATAAACTGTGGAACAGAACAGGCCGAAGTCAGAAAAATAGTAAATATTATAAAAAAAGGTAAAATTTTGCTTAATTTAAGGGGATTTTTTTTTAAAAACTGACACATTTTAATGTATTAGATTGAAAAAGCCTGTTTTACTACTATTTTTTTGTGATAAAATTATCACACATATAATTAAAAGCATTATTCTTAAAGTTATTATTATATAGATCAGCAAACTTTGATAAAACCACGTATCGAAGAAATTAAGAATAATAACAAAAAGGAAAACATGAACAAAATAACTAAAATATTAGTTGCTATATCATTCTTGTTCTCAGTTGTTTCAGCTAACGCTGGAGAATTAACTGTAACAGGTAACATGGAAGCAACTTATTCAACAACAGCAAATACTACTACTGGTAACCCTTTAGGTATGGACAAAGAATTAAAATTCGCTGCTTCATCTGAATTGGATAGCGGTATTACTGTTTCTGTAATGCAAGATACTTCTGACGCTTTAGCTTTCGGTAACTCTCAAATCGCTTTTGGGAACATTATGGGCTTAGCAACAGTATATGTTGGTTCAGACTCAGACCCATTGGACGCAATAGATGATATAACACCTACAGCTTACGAAGAAGCAAATGGATCAAATTCTGGTACATATGTGGACATCGGTTCATTAGCTGGTGAAATGGGAATTGGTACAAAATTTGACATACCGTTCTTAGGAGCATTAAACGCAAAGTACTATCCAAAAGCTGATGGTGCTAAAAATGCTGACAACAAAAACTCTGGTGACGCAAGTGGAAGCACTGGCGCTGGTTCAACTATAACTATTAAAACTGACTTAGGAGCACTTGATTCAATTTTTGATGGTGCAACAGTTACAACTGGTTATTCTGAAACAGAAACATCAACTGCATCAAATACTTCTGATAACCAAGAAGGAACAGTTGCAATAAATTATGCATATGGACCAGTAAGTCTTGGTATGCAAAGAAAGCATGCTTACTTAGGTGTTACAGATGCTGGACTTGATCGTATTAGTCATTATGATCTAGTTTCAGGTATTGCTTATGCTGTAAATGATAACTTATCTTTGTCTTTCAACAGATACACATCTAAAAGACACAGTGAACAAGTACAAAACAGCGTACAAGAAACTGACGCTATAAGTATCGGTTACACTATCGGTGGAATGACTATTGGATTCCAAGATGCTACAACTGATAATGCTAATTATGTTTTAGATGCTAAAGACGACTCTAGAACACTAGGTGTTGCTGTTGCGTTTTAATTAGTTACTTAATTACTTTAAAAAAGCCGGTTAGAAATAGCCGGCTTTTTTTTTATCTCTGACATTATTGCCAAACCACTAGAATTAACTAAATTTAATTTTAATAGATTAGACCCGCGGATTCCTCCGAGCGGAATCAATTGAACTAAATATTTCTTTATAATTAAATTGAATTTGACTAGACCATAAAAATTTTTTTTATTTTTATAAGTAGTTTGGAACAATCTTGATAAAATTATCGTACTACATCTTTGTTTAATTTTGCGATAAATTTCTTTAAAATTATGCGCAGAGCCAATTATTTCGATATTATAATAAAACTTATTATTACTTGCGGACAAATAGATGCCGTCTGCTTTGCAATTTCTTGCAAGCCTGTCATTATTAGCTATATAAAGCTTAATATTCCTAGAATGACATTCTTTACGAAATTTTATTAAATCATCAACTTTTCCTGGATAGTTAGTTCTGTAAATTATACTAATCTTTTTTGGTTTTTTTAAAATATCCAAATTTATTGATTTGGTGTTATCTATATATAAATAATAATTATTCTTTATAATAAACATAATGAGTCTCGTAATTGATAATCTAAAAAAAATAAAACATATAATTAAAAACGATAATGTAAAAATTATCGCGGTTAGTAAATCTTTTAAATATGAACATATTAGGCCTTTAGTCGAGTATGGACATCCTCATTTTGGAGAAAACAAAGTCCAAGAAGCAATTTCAAAATGGTCTAAAATAAAAGAAGAAAAAACAGGATTAAAGCTACACATGATAGGTAGGCTCCAGTCAAATAAAGCTCGTGAAGCGGTTAATCTGTTTGATTATATCCATTCTGTTGATAGTCCTAAATTGGCTAGCTTGCTTTTTAAATATGAAAATATTTTAAATATAAAAAGAAAATATTTCATACAAGTTAACATTGGTAGAGAAAAACAAAAATCAGGTGTTCAAATAGAATTACTCGATACATTTTATAATTATTGCTCGAGAGACTTAAAACTGGATATCGTAGGGTTAATGGCCATACCGCCAAATGATGGTAATGAAAGACTTTATTTCAAAAAAATATTTGAATTAAACCAAACCCTAGGTTTAAAAGAATTAAGCATGGGTATGTCTGGAAATTTTAAAGAAGCTTTAGATTGTGGCACCACATGTGTAAGGATTGGTACGGGTATTTTTGGTAATAGAGATTAGTGTATTTTTAATTTAGTTTTATTGTTAATTTTACTAAGCAGTAAAATCATGTTTTTTTTATTCAAAGCCACACACCCCCTGGTAGCTTGAAATTTTTTTTTTGCTAAATGTAAAAAGATTGCGCTCCCTTTGTTTTTTATTACAGGTTTTAGATTATAATTTATAACAATAACAACATCATAGGAATTTCCTTTTAGCCAAAGTCTTTCGGCACTACTCTTGAAGGGAAAACTAATTAATTGATTGTAGAATTTAGAACTAGGAGAGTCACACCAGCCCATATTTCTTTTAATTATTATTTTTTTAAGCTTAGTTTTTAATTTAGTTATACGATCTTTTCTATATAATAAAAATTTAAGACCAAACGTCCCTTTCGGTGTTTTATTATCTCCTTCTCTTTTTTTAAGTGAAATTCCTCTTTTACCTACGGCACATCTTAGTTTATACTTTTGAAAATATAGAAATTTATTTTTTAGTTCTATGTTCATAAACAGATGAGACTTACTTTATTAATAATAGGTAGCACAAATTTTAACAATTCATTTAACGAAATTAAAGAATATTTTGGTTTTGAATTAATCTTCTTAAATTTAGATAAATCAGAAATAAATATAGAAACTAAAATAAACGCTATAATTATAGATAGCAAGTTATGTGAAAATCAGACCTATTTAGATTTGATCAAGACAATCTCCAGTAAACCTATTTTATTACTAGATACCACTAATAAATCGATAAATTGTAAATATGATGAAAAATTTTTTTTACCTATTAGTTTTATTGAATTAAAAAATAAAATTA
>MDTF01011063.1_pt1 | contig 13616 bp, 15 predicted proteins | sample 811191 | NCBI WGS metagenome assembly MDTF01 (sample SAMN05326649, study PRJNA326480) | marine metagenome | isolation source: seawater | place: Southern Ocean | collected 2011
AACCTTTATCTCAGGGTGATCTGACCATGTGTGGACATCCAATGGCTCCGAGTTCCAGCGATCAATCTTTGGGAGATCTTCCACCATAGAGTGGTTTTCCTTAGAATAGTTATTCTAGGTAATTAGGACTAACCATATCCGCCCATCCCATTGAATAACAATAGTTAACAAACCCAATGCTATGATTGTCGTTCTCACGAGGGGATAGTGCCTATGACGTGACTTGTTAGCTTACGAAACATTATCAGGGATTTAGGCCTCAGACATATCCTCTTGGGTCGTTAAATTCCACTGAGGGTGGGCAGATGGCCCAGTTTGGGAAAACAGAGTCAACAAGCTATCTACATTTTCACAGAATGGTTTTTGTTGCTATGCGCCTGACTGCTTCACCCCAAGCCAAATTAGGTTCATTTGCAAGAATTTCTTTCACTTCATCTAGCAAACCATACAGCATCTGTTTTGCTACTATCTCGTCACGCATCTTGGCCTCAACTTTAGCTATATGGGCTGCAAGCAGTTGCTCCTGCCAAGGTCCCTCCAAGTGTTCTCTATCAGGTAAAACTTTCTTTGAATGCTTTTCAAATGCTGCTTCACTCAAACTTAGTATTTCCTTGGTAGTCAGAGAATTGATTTCAACTCTTCGCTTATGATGAAGCAAAAACTTAGCGCCTTCATAGTCCACGTTATTATGCTTTACGAGAACGTCGAATTTAGCATCAATATCTACTGACCTATCAAGCAAAACAGGTTCGGACAGGCCTTTTTCATGGAGTGCTTCAGCTTGCTCCCACGACACACACTGGTATGGTCTTAATGTTATTTCTGAACACATATCTTAGTTCGTTATCCTTTGTCAGAGTACTCTTGATGGACGTCCCAGACATATCATAATCAGTCATCGTAAATACTTTGAAAGTAGGGTTTCGAGTGACCATCTCATCAAGCAAAGAGCGAAGGGCTATCACCGAATTGCCTTTGGTAGACGCTAGGGCAACATCATATCGCTCTAACAAACCACTTTCCTCTATAGCTTGATTGAAACCCTCTTTCTCTACGAACAAGATTGCCTCAAACCTTCGTTCAGGTGAAGCATTTTTATATTTAAAGGACGAAAGACGGGTCATCGGCATCAATGATTTTTGCTTTTGCATGCGGTCAACATCAACAGTGCCAAGACCAACAGACTGTCCTGTATGTGGTTGGGTTACCGAACCACGTTTATCATAAGCAACCTTCCACCTTGCGGTTAAATCCGGGTTTCGTTAGAGGAATAAGGGTAAGATTTGTTGCCAGAAATAACTGTCTGTGAATGAGTCTCGACCACTTAATTTCAACATTTCCGGGCGTGCTGCATACATTAACTGATGAGCGTTAGCCTAATACTGATCGTTATTGGATACCTTATTATAGGCCTCTTCCATGCACAAAAAACCTGCATCAAGTAGACTTATTCCCCGTTTCTTTTTAGTAGTTGCCGCCCCAGCCTTTCTCATTGTGCTAAATAGAGCATCAATTATTTCGTCACCATAAGTACCGTTGAGGAGTTGTGGCATTTTGCCTGAACTAACTATGGGAATGTAAGGAGATGAGATTGCCAAAATTATTGAATAGGATTTATTACGATTAACCTGCTTTCCATGGCGTCTGTAATAACCACCAGAAGTGAACCGAGGTCTTCCTGAGTTCACACTTAATTGAGACTGACCTAAGGTGGGCGTCCTATTCGTTATGCCTGAAATATTATGATAATCGCTGTCTTTAGGTGCATCCTTTGCTATTACCCAAGCCTCAACAATTAAGGGTAACTTTGCTTCCTTATCGGTGTAGATACCTTCAACTTTCTTATAGGCCCCAACAAACGGGCTAGTCGGTCTGTTTACAATTCCCCCAACGATAGTTGGTGTTAAGCCCACGGTAGCTGCAATACTTACAATTTCTCTGCCAACAGTACTTTGTAAATCGTAGCTTATCCGGTCAGCGTTATTTACTAGAGCATAATCAAGGGCTTCAGTATAAGCGGCAGGTAAGCCAGAAAAGGTAAGCTTTCCAGAAGTTTCTTCAGCTGCGGTGGCTCGGTTAATAATTAAAGTATATGCGCTGATATTAGTCCCAACAGCATGGCTATTGGCTCCATTTAGCGTACATGCAATTCAATCCATCCACAAAGCTGGGCGCTTAGCCTTTAACCACTAGCCCAAAACTAAAACATTAATCTGGTCTTTACCGGGCCAAGCGGGCAGAATAGCCAAAATACCTAAAAGCGAATAAAATTATGAATTTAGGAGGTTTAAGTGATGATCAAAAGTAGTTTTTTCAAACCTTGCGACAGCATAATGACTTATGAAACGCATAGCGGTACCGATATCGGCTGTGTTCGTAAATTAAACGAAGATAGCCTTTTAGTGGCACCTGATTCAGGCCTCTGGACTGTTGCTGATGGAATGGGGGGCCATTCTAGTGGTGATTTTGCTAGCCAAACTATCGTATACGAGCTTAGCACAGTTGGGATACCCACAGGGGCTATAGACCTCAAAGCTCGCGTTATAGCCCGACTCGCCAATGCCAATACACAAATTCTTACCCATGCAAACAGTCTTGGCGGGCAAACTGTTGGTTCAACTGTCGTCTCATTGCTTGTTTATCACAACAAATTTTCTTGCATTTGGTCTGGCGACAGCCGAATATATCGCATGAGAAATGGTCAAATCAAGCGCCTCACGCGCGACCACACCGAGGTTCAAGAACTCCTTGATTCTGGGACCATCTCGACCAAAGAGGCCAAAACTTGGCCAAGAAAAAATGTCATAACTCGCGCGATAGGAAACACTAAAAACCCTGAATGCGACCTGGTCGAGGGCATAGTGTTAGATGCAGATATTTTTCTTTTGTGTTCAGATGGCCTAACAGAATATTTCGAAGATGACGAATTAGAACATATTTTCAATATACATTTGCCTGGCCCACTAAAAAAACTCTATAGCTATTTGATGAAAACAGCATTGAAGCGCGGCGGCAAGGATAATATCACTGCTATACTAGTGCGGTGCCATCAAACTGGCTTGCCAGAGCTTGCCATAGAAGGCCATTACCCAGGGGTTAGAGAGCTTTAATGAGTGACGATAAAAATCAAGTTCCAGATGCAAAAGCGTCAATATCTCCACCATTAGTGGATGATGACAGCACAATACTAGTATCAAGTGCACATAAGGACTGGAAAGCCAAGCCTGTCTCGATGTCAGGCTCAGAGTTACCAAATCGTGGAGAGTTAACGCCAGACAGGGCACTGGCCCCAGCATTTGTTCCTAGTAATGTTTCAGATCAATCGATTATTGAACCAGCAGCCTCTTCCATGCCTCTTGGGCTAAACATGCCACTAAGTTCATTAGAGGTTGGAACAGTCATTAACAATATGTACCGGGTTGTAGAGCAGCTAAATCAAGGCGGTATGGGACGTGTATATCGGGGAGAAGAAATTGGAACCGGGGAACCTGTGGCAATTAAGGTCATTCTACCTGAGATGGCTGAGGATAAAAAAGTCGCTGCAATGTTCAAGCGCGAAGCCCGTACGCTTCGCCAGTTACATCACGATGCAATTGTTAGATACTTTGCATATGTCCCCCCAGATCAAAACCTAAATCTGCACGCACTAGTTATGGGATTCATTCAGGGGACAACACTTTCTGACGCGCTCAAAAATAACGGTCCACTAGCCCGAGATCAGGTAATTGAGCTCACAATGCGGTTGGCAGATGGGTTGGAAGGCGCACATAAGGCAGGGGTGATACATCGTGATTTATCACCTGACAATGTAATGCTTGAAAGTGGGGAAATAGACAAAGCGGTCTTGATAGATTTTGGAATTTCACGATCTTCAACAGTGAAAGACGTAACTATTGGCAACGATTTTGCCGGTAAACTAAGGTATGTTTCACCCGAGCAACTTGGGGCATTCGGTGGTGAAGCGGCAGGCCCTAGTGATGTTTATTCCTTAGGCTTATTAATGATTGCTATGCTGGAAGGAAAGTCACTTGACATGGGTGCAAGTATAGTGGGTGCGGTTCAAATGCGACAAAGCGTACCAGATTTATCTAACATTAACCCAGAATTCCAGAGTCTTCTGAACAAAATGCTGCAACCAGATCCAGCACAACGCCTTTCAAGCATGAGGGGCGTTATAGAAGAACTCTGTTTACTAGGCGGAGTAAGCCGCGTTGGCGGTTCACTTATGCGAGGCACCCTGCCGCCAGTCAAAGCGGCCGATCGCGCAGTTCCTGGGCTCCAGGCCGTACCGTTTAGCGCAAAGACCAGAGACACCAAGGCCAAGCCTAAGATGGAAAATGGCACCAAGCCAACTGAAGTAAAGAAATCAGGCCAAAAAATAGCACAAATTGTTGGTCTGCTCGCTCTTGTTTTCGCTCTTGTTTCGTTAGGATCCGCGATCTATCTCCTCGAAGATGATTGGGCTTTCTCAACTGCAGACTGGCCTTTCTCAAACCCAACGGCAACCACTGAAAGCACCTCAGACCCCGTCACAGACGGATTAGCGCGAATGGAAGGTAGCCGCGCAACCTTTCTTGCCAAAGCTGTACCAGATTCATGCGCTTACGCTACCTTGCGGATGCATGGCCAAAATGCGGGTGTAATAGAGGTTTTTTCAGAAAACTTATCACTGCTAAAGAATATTGGTGATGATTTTGGAACTCAATTCAACACGTCACCAGATATGATTCCTCGTAGTACACCCTCTGTGCATTGCGATGTACTAAATTTTGCAAACGCCTTCCAAGGGACACGTGGGGACGATATTGAATTGTCTCTAGAAACAAACACCCTTTCGGGTCTCAATGAAATCAAGGGAACACTGAACGGCAGCTCCGGCAGAAAAAATTGGTTAGCTCTTGTCGATCCTGACGGGCGGATTTATTCGCTTATGGAACAGTTCGATGAGCCAATCGGCGATCAAAGGTACTTTGAATTTCGACTTAGTAATAACGCCCAAGCAGGTATCTACATGCTGATTTCGACAGCTTCCGAAAAAACTCTTGTCAGGTCAGGTGCTTTGAAAGATGGGACTGCTACAGAAAAATTTCTTCCGCTACTTAGCAGAGAACTGGCACAAGACGGCATAGGGGCAGTAGATATATCGTATATAGAATTAATGCCCTAACCCCGATATCTAAATTTGACCTAGGTTACTGAAGATCAAATGTAGCCACACCAAAAACCATCTTCTGAAGCTGCTGAGCTGAGTTAGCCGTAAATACGTCTTGTGCTTCTAAACCAATTTGGCCCGAGAAATCAAGGGTTTCATCAGTTGTTCCCAAGGCTAGTAAAATCTGTCTGGTGGTGCGGGCGGGACCCGACCGAGCCACTGGTGCGTCAAAAGCGGGCGAAGCTCCATCTGTTACAAATGGGGCTACATCCTGCACAACGCCATTGTCGTCAATCAATAGTAGAGTCAAATATAAACCCCCAGCGCCAATCACCGTCCCACGGAGGGAGCTTCCACTCTCTAGCTCCGTACTTTCTAATGACAGACCAATCCTATTTGCCGGATAGCTATCGCTTTGGCGCAAGGCGTCAAGCACCGCACATTGGCGCGGATCAATAATTTCACTAAGCAGTTGGGGCTCAAAACCTAAGCCCTCATTGATACTTTTCCCAAGACGCTGGAGCTGCTCAACGTCAGCACCGATCAATGATAAACCCACCCCAAAAACTCCTCCAGCTCGACGTGGCAATGCCAATGTACATTGCTGCTGAGGAAGCTCACGAATTCGTCGGAGAAGCTTGCCAATTTTAATGTCTGACATTGTTGGGTTAGATAAAAATTGAGGCTTTTTATTTGCCACATTCACGCTCGTATCCGTAGCTATTTCAGAAGGTTTTAACTCGGGCACATCAGAGCCTAGGGAAATACCAGAGACGACGCCTTCGGTTTCTAATTCATCAACCACATCAGATTCTGACAAATCTGGAGGTATGGCGACGCCAACTGGATCAGGTGACAGTACTAGACCGTCTACGACACTTGTCTCATCACTAGAAGTTGGTTGTTGTATTGATGGCTCCAGTACTACTGCTTGTGTATCATTGAAAAATTCTTCCTCAATCACTGACCCGATCGACCCTTCATCCAAAAGATCCTGCACACCCGTGAGTATCGAATCTACTTCTCCCAAATTGGATGTATTAGGGTCAGAATCAGTTAAAACTGTAGGTGCAACAATGTTTTCTTGTGGCTGGCTTAATGGTAAAACTGTCTCCTTTATAGGGGACAACAATGCCAATTCGTTAGAACCTTGGGTCAGTACATCCTGCTGAATCAGCAAAGAACCGTTATCTGCCAATGGTGACAATATTAATTCATCCAATGGGCTTGGAACTTCAACCGCAATAGGTTTTTGAATTACTGGTCCAGATACTATGTTCGGTGCCACCGCAATAATTTCCTGTTCAACAGGCACTTGAGTATCTATCGCCTCTGAAACCATTTGATTAGGCTCAAGCTCTAACTCGAATAATTCAGGTTCAATGACCTTTAGCTCTTGCTGTTCTTGCTCCATCGGTTGGACTTTAGGAACTTCTTCTTTCACGATTAAACCCTCAGAAGGAACCTGATCAAGTATCGGCTCAGGCATAATTTCTGCTAATTCCAGTTCATTTAATTGCGGTTTAATAACTTGTAATTCTAACGCTTTTGTCTCATTAATTTCAACTTCTATAGCCACTGTTGTAGGCATTTCTGGTTCCAACACCTCAGAACCAAACTCCAAGGTTAGCTCACCTGGAGGTATATTTGAGGGCAAAGTGGTTTCAGTGTCAGGCACCAAAGCATCATAAACAGGAGCGAGCTCATCAGATATGTCATCTGGAATAGAGGATTCTAATTCATCAGGCTCTATGCCCATCTCATCATCAGAAATTTCTTCAATCGGTATTGAAACATCGATAGAGTCAATATCTAAAATTTGAAAAGTAATCTCAAACGATGGCTCCCGCACCTCTAAGGTTTCCACCTTGCGCAGAAAAATAACTGAGCCTGAAAATAAAATAAAAGACGTAATACAAACATGCGTAATTGCTGAAGCTGCCAATGATCCAAACCACACAGCAGATCTCGAGGGAGCATGCGGTAAAAAACTCATTACTTTTCGCCTCGTTCATTACGGTGGATTGTAACCAACTGAACATCAACAGCAATTAAGGCCTCGGCAGCCAACATATCTAATAAAGTTATCGCGCGTAATTCGCGGTCTGCCAGAACATGTAAAGTTGGACTATCAATCAATGCGGCGGCTAGCGCTCCCACTTCTAGTAGCTCTCCATCCAAAAACATTTCTCCTTCGACAGACACAGACAGGAGTGGTTTTGGTAACAAATCTAAAGGTAAGACTGTTGTTTCAGGTAAAGAGACCGCAACGCCTCGTGAATTTATAAGGGAGCCTGTAGATAAAAAGAAAAAAATCAACAACAGAACAATATTGACAATAGCAAGCGAGCTATCAATTTTTTTCTTTAAAATGCGTTCTGGAAGTCTAGAAACTGGCATTTCAAATACCAGCACGGGTAATTTGAACTGCACCAACATTTGCGCCTTCAAGAGCTTCGAGAGCCAAAGCTACATCTTGGACTCGCGCGCTTGAACCTACAATAATAACTACATCCCCAGGGTTATTTTGGGTGCCAAGGGCCTCAGCCAAGTCACTAAATTGATTGGTGTTATACTCCTGCCCAGCCACTCGCACCATCCCATTTCCAATAAACCAAAGCATCGTTTCTTGGCCGGGAGTCGATGCTGGCCGATCAGGGTCACTACCGCCAGTAGAACTTTGGCTCAACTTATTTTGTGATGAAGGATCAGAACCACTTTTCAACGTAATCAATGAATATGGGGTCAGGCTACTCGACAACATAAAAAAGATCAGTAGTTGGAACATAGCGTCCGCTATTGGCGTTAATACAAATTTGTAATTACGCCGACGTTCTGGCAACGGGGTTTTGTGGGATACCATAGCCTAAGCCCCGATCACTTGGCCACTTTCGGATCAACCCGCCCGTGTATTGCTGCAGACATAAGAGCCTCGATCATGTTGCGTTCGCGATCAATACGCCCCTCCAGCCAAGTGGCAATGAAAAAAGCAAAAAGCGCAATTACCAATCCAGCTGCCGTTGTACTTAGGGCAACATAAATACCACCCGCAAGTGCTGTTGGATCTACTGCTCCGTCTGTAGAAGCTAAAACAGAAAATGCGTCGATCATCCCTAATACAGTTCCCAGAAGCCCCAACATAGGCGCTGCTTGTACAACCATATCAAGGGCCCGCATCCGCTCACCCATTCCAGCCAGTTCAATCATCGCCGTTTGTCTGCTGAGTTCCTCAGCATAACTGACATCTGCGGGTCGGGCCTGAATTCCGGAAAATACCGCCTGTAATATGCGCGTCAACACTGAGCGACGCTGGCTCGCAGCAGCCACTGCTTCATCCACTCGTCCACCCAACCAATCATCCAGGATCTTATCTGCCTCAGCACGCCTTCCAACACCCAGTTTGATAAACTGAACAAACTTAAAAAGACCAATTCCGAGGGCAGTAAATGAAAGAAGGGCTAAAACACTATAAACTGCCAAGGAGGCAATCTCAAAAATACTCATAGTATACCTCGTTCAGTGTTTCTTATTCAAAGCCCGAAAGCGATATCAATACGGGATGTCACAGTCAATCGAGATAGACATATATTATTATTCTCAGTCTTTGAGCCCTCAAAAATACAGCTTGCCACATCATTCACTATTATTTCTGACATATCAGAGCAAGCAGAAGGCAAATTGAATTGTACAATTCGCCGTTTACCTGCGCTCAGTGAGCCCAGCGGTAAGGCAAGCAGATTACGAAATACACCATCAGACCCAAATACAGCTAAACGCCAGGTTACTTCCTTGAAATTTTTATCAAGGCCATTTTTTCCAAAGAATATTACCTGGCACCCCCCATCAGATGCAGTAGTTGCTTTGTTAAGCTCAAGTGAGATTGTCTTTTTAGCGTCTTGCGCAGCGAGACCAGTCGCCGACAAAATAAGCGCTAATATTGCAGTAGATAAAAACCGGCTCATAGGTGTCTCCAATCAGGTTGTAGTGGGCTCTATCATTCATCATCTGTTGTTCCAACACTGTCAACTATTGAGTCCAGAAAGACCAAATTAAATTGTAAATTTAAATATTTTTATCTAATGAATTTATCGACAGTAAATACTAATAATATATTTCAGATCATTAAAGTTTTAAATTTGGCAAGATGCTTTCCTAAAGCTAACAACATAGCAGCACTAGGCATGAGTATTGGTCTTTTGAAGGTTGGCGTTAAATGTGTTTCAGTCTATAATTTTTTGCTTCGTACTTTTTCCTTGGCGACTGACAATGCCGATAACATACTCAACAAATCAGTAGAAAGATTATCAATAGGTATATTGTCTAAATAATTACTATTTGAGGGTTTAGAATTGGCTGGCTGCGTAATATTTTCATCCGAAGCAACATCATTGGTCCAGATTTTAATAATGAAGGTTTTATCTGCTGCCTTCTAGTAAAGTACAAAAAGCTCAAATGCCTCGATATTTGTATTTATTGGGCGACAGACCAATAATCCAACACCGGTCCTATCCGACAACATGATTAGCAAAATAGAGATTATTTAATCTATAAATTTCTATTAGATAATAAAATCAAGAGTGCCTGCATAAAAGATTAAGCTAATTACATATTGATTTGAACGTTTTGATTGAACTTAGACAATATTGACGCGTAACTGGCAATCAATTACCATGAAATGTGTTTAAGCATGTAAGTCGAGAGCGATCCATTAAAGTCAAAGGCGTATATATTGTCCATTTTTTATTATCCCGTGTTAGCTTGCTTTGCTGTTTTTTTTTCCTTTTTAGGTGCTGTTCCTGCGATTTCAAAGAATTTCGTGGCTGACCAGATCGCATTAGACGTGCTATCTGGGGGGGAATCCGACGATAAGTTGATTTTGGCTTCAGTTTCTCTGACACCGAACACGGCACCTATACTCCGTATCCACAAGTTATCAACATCTGACATTAAACAGGCGTCTGTAAAAGCATCGCCAGATTATCCACAACCGTCAGTTATTTTAGGTTTTATAGTTCCAGGCCAAGAAGCTTTATATGATCTTACCCGCCTACTACCAGCAACGGTTGATAAAATTAAATTTTCATTAGATGATCTCGATGCACGCGAAGCATTAAGAAATAATGATCCAGACATGTTTAGACGGCTCATTGAGGAAGGCCATATTGATCCAAATCAAAGTCAGTTAGGCCAGGTTCTGCAAACCGAATTTAAACGTATGAAGTGCTATCGGTCCAGTATCGATGGGCAGTGGGGGCCAGGATCCCGTCGTGCTGTAGGGGCATACTTTGACCAATTGAATAACATAACTTGGCCAGATCAGTCCCTAACAGTTATTCTGTTTCGTTCGGTATTGATAAATGGCGACGTTGATTGCCCAATGCCATTAAAGGCTAAGAAACAATTGCGTTCAGTAAATGCAAAAAAAGAAGTTGAATCAGTAACTAAAAAACCAAAAATTTCTTTGGGTGGTGGCTCGGGTGTGTTCAGATAGTCAACGCACCGTGTTTTTTCCACACACTGAATCCGCCGTCCATTTCAGCAATGTTTTTAAAGCCTATGTCATGTGAGGTTATGATTGCTAGGGCAGATCGCCAGGCGCCAGTACCAAATAATACCAGCTTCGTATCGGTAATAAATTCAGGTTTGTGATAGGTCTGCCAGAATTCAACCAGAATTTCAGCATACCACGCGGGGTGTGTATGGCGCCGGGTATGCGGCCCTCTCGCTTCAATTAACGGATGTCTCAAACATCTATAAATTGCGCAGAGCCCGCGACAACCTATGCCTCGGTGTCTTCTTGCAAAATGTTTCAATCTGTTTCTTGGCCTGAGAGACAAGGGCCTCTACCGGGGTAATTATCATCAATCAATATCCTATTGTTGCGCCATTTTGCACTGGTTAGGGGTACTTTCAAGCACACCATTTTTGTTACTTTCTGATATTCTTGATGGTATGACTATAGTTATTTCTGAATATGTGAAACGCGTGCAATTGCATATAGAACATGCGAGGACGCATGGATAAGTGCTGCTTAAAACCCACAAGAGCCCTAATCGCACAAGTACAAACCACGTCAACGATTGCCACCCCGATACAAGCCAGTGCAACATTAGCGTTGCCCACCACCATGACAGTACAATCAGCCATCGCGGATCATGCTAGCCGTGCCCCTGCCGAGCCACTTCTTGCAGTTGCCGGAAAAGCAGCGCTTGTATAGCCGGGAAGCGAGTACGACGCTGTTGAATTCACATCTCTGGCAAACATTCAGGCATTTATTCAGTCGGGCGATATTGACCCATCTGACAGCAACCTTAGCAATGCGCGCGACGAGATTTCAGCGATCTTTGGCTCTGTCCCCTGCTTCCGTTTGCAAGCCACATTTATTGCAGAAACTGGATAGTTAGGACTACGCGGTCACGTACCTGAAGACGCATTGTGCAGGCCTATTTTGGCCACGCTACAAGAACAGATTGGTGATGCTATCCCGTTCTCAGATCAGTTGTTAATCCTGCCCCGTCCACAATTTGGTGTATTGTCCAGTATTACTGATGTCGGAGTGCCATAATCTACCGAACAATTGGCCAATTCACGTGTCATTGGGGCAGATGGCTTTGCACAGAACTACACCTATTTTGATGAGAACCACTTGCAGTTGAAACTGGTTGCACGAGGTCATAACGGCTTCGTTTGTGTGGATTATTTCACCGCCAATGGCAACGTGGTTCACTTACAACCCAACAGCATTGTGCCACTTTAATTTGCACCCACCAAATCGCCATTTTCAACAGGCAGAAATCGCGGAGATAAGCCCATTCTAGAAATCACAATCAGTCCACCATTTAGACATGAAATCGCTCCCACTTTTGCATCTTTAATCCTACTTTATGAAGGGTTGCGTCCACTTCACGAACCAGCAGAATACTATTCTAAATTTCCTGAAAGAACGGGTCGCAATAGCGCTTGAAACAGTCCGCTCTTTAAGGGCAAATGAGTCTATTTTTTATCCCAACAAAGGAAAAATAGGGACTATCATTTCCAACCCGTCAGTATCCTGTTGCGTGGGTTTTTTCAAATTCAACACCAAATGGATGTATTATTGACAGTGAACGCTTATTATTGGCTGTGATATAAGTTTTGCGCCGATCAAAAAGGTTTTTGTACTGCCAGCAATCTGAACGCTGCTGATGCCTCCACATCTCTTCTGGCGATTCTTCAATCGGAGAGAAAGTGACGATAAGCCAATAAATTCTTCAGTGGATTTCCCAGCCAATTTATCCATAATAATCGTCAGCAGTAGATTAAAAGCAATCTCAGCCACAGGTTTAGGAGCTAACTTGGGCGCTAAAGCAGCAACCCTTGCGGCCTCAACTTTAGCCACCGCCCAGAGGGCTTTTTGGTTGAAGATATCTAACTCAAAGCCTGATAGCTCAGCGCAAAACTCGACCGTAAATATACCTAAATACGCTTGGAGTTCAAGTGCTTCAACCGCTAGATGTGAACCGACTCACCACGCCTAACCCTCGTGCGCCAGATCCATTGGATCATCTCTGATAGAGTGTAGGGGTTCCTAAATACTTTGGTATCTGTCCCAAGCCATCTAAGGAGAATTGGCTATGCAGTCGTAGAATGCATTAACCGTATTGAATTGTATCATGCCTCGAGATGAACCTTTATAAGGTGCAACCTTGCCATTAGTTTTACACTGGTAAATTGCTAAATCTCTAATTTTTAAGTTACAATGGAGCCAAACGACATTTCTATGTAGCGAATGTTGAAGCTTTTATCTGTTACGTCTTCGACCCGTGGTGTCATAATAATGGTCTTTCCCTCGACCTTTTGCAATATGACTAGAACACCACCATCAGTTAGAACACCCAGCATTTTGAACCAGTAATTTTTGTTCCCACATCAGAACCACCACATGCAGAAACTAGCACCATAACTATTGGTAAAAAAATAGAGCTTTTCTTCATTTTATTGTTCAAACTATTTGCGGTTCTCCATCACCGTAGGCCTCAGCATCCGTGCGCTGGGGTTGGGTCAACCAAAAGAATGCGTCTGTGCGTCCGTTGCGCACGTACTTCTGATAACTCTTAGTGGGCATATGTTTACCAAATAAGTCGAAAGAAAAGTCATGCGCAACAGATGCAATCGTTAACTCTAGAGAACTGAGGTAGACTAAAAGCCCCAAGAAGCTATCGCTTTCAAAGGGCTACAACAAGAGCAACAAAAGTCGCCCCTTTAGCCCTTTTATTGACATCAAAGATTACCAAAGGTAGCAGGGGCCTCTTTTGCCTGCCATGACATCTTATTTGTCTCAGGCCACCTCAGAGGCCACCAAAAGCGCCCTAGACAACCTAGGGTGTCGATGGTTAACCCACTGTCACTGCTGAACAACTGATGGAGATAAGGCAACTATCACAGCAGAGTGTTGGTAATAATGAGATAGCCAGACAGGTGGGCT
>MDTF01016438.1_pt1 | contig 13613 bp, 12 predicted proteins | sample 811191 | NCBI WGS metagenome assembly MDTF01 (sample SAMN05326649, study PRJNA326480) | marine metagenome | isolation source: seawater | place: Southern Ocean | collected 2011
TAACTATGTCAAACCTGCCTTTTTCAAATTCAATTATTGATTTATCAATTAGTCTTGGGTCAATAAATGGACTATCAGCACAAATCCTAACGAATTGCTTTATTTTTTTTTTTTTAACTAAATGGACCAATCTTTTATAAACATTATTTAAATCTCCTTTAAAGCATTCAATTTTTTTTTCTTTACAAAACTTATGTATGGGTAAATCACTTTTGTTTTTTGAAGTGGCAATAATTATATATTGAATTTTTGTTGCACGGTTAACTCTGTCAACTACTCTCTGTAAAATTGTTTTTCCTCTTAATACCATCATTGATTTCTTGGGTAGTCTATTGGAGCTCATTCTTGCTTGGATAATAGCAATCATTTTATTTGTTGATAAATATCTTTGTTTTACTAAATTTATTTTTTTTAAGATTAAAGCTCATTATTCTTTTGTTTGTTTTGTGGTCCTCAAGTTTAAAAATTATTCTATTAGTTAATTTCCAATTAAACTTTTTATAAAAATCATACAATTTTTTTTTACATATTAAAAATGATGGTCGATTAGAAGATTCGATAACTTTTGAATTAAAGTTCATAAGTTTATAGCTTAATTTATACTTTCTATATTTTTTATTTATTATTAAGGTGTCAAAATATAAATATTTTTTTTCCGTATCTTTTGTTAAGAAAAAAGTTCTCATTCTTAGACAAGTGTAACCTATTATTTCATTTTTAAAAATTATAAAATTATGAAGATCATTTTTTTTAATATTTTTTTTAAACCAATTAAATTGTTTCTTTAGGCCAAAATCCCAATGGGAGTTTTTTAGTTTACAAATATCTAAAATATCTTTTTTTATTAATTTTTGTGTTTTTTTAGATTTTAGATAAATTTTCATATTTACTAAATATTATAAAAATTTTTTGATATTTTTTGGCCATTCAATTATTACCATAGACTCTGATTTAAGATATTTTTTGTGATTCTTAATCTCTTTTTTATCTACAATATGAATAAAAATTTTTTTTAATTTATTCATAACAATAAATGTACAAAATTTATATTTTTTAAGCCTTACATTAATTGAAGGTGTTGCATAAAAACCCCAGCTTGTTTTGCTAACATCATATTGTTGATCTTTATTATGAACAAAAGTTATTTGCTCATTGTCTTCAAGACTAATAATACCATTATCAGTTATTGTTACTTCCCCAACTTTATATTCTTTTTTTTTTTTAATCTAAGTCTCATTAAAATCTTGTTTTGGTATTAAACCTTTTCCTTTTTTCCAAAATTTTTTGTTTTTATAGGTTTTAAGCACTTCGTTAAATTTCATTTTAGATATATTTGCATATTTTATAAAATCTTTAATAAAATAGTTTGATATTTTTATTCTATCATATTTTTTAACGAGCTTAGCACCATCAGATCTAGAAATTTTTTTGTTTCTAATATCTTCACTTGCATGATCGGTGCTCCTGCCATAACCAAATTTTAAAAGCTTTAAATATTGATGTATACGGTTAATTTTTTCATCAATTCCTACATAATTTCGATAAGTACCCTCATTATTTTTTTTAAGTGATTTGAAACCAAATTTCTTTGCAATCTTTAAATTATTTTCCGAAGACCAATGAAAATAATAACTTGAAAATACAGCTTTTATTTTTTTTAGTTTATCATTTGATAGAAGTTCGTAGTTTAATAAATTTTTTTGATTAATTTTATATTTTTTTGAAATCAATTTAGTATTTATTCCAGAATTTTGAGCGTAATTTCGAAACCATTGAGAAGTGATTTGATTTTTTATTTTTTTTGAACCAGAATATTCTTCTGAAGAGTTTTCACCAAGTAAAACAAGAGGTATTTTTAATCCAAAAGCTATTCTTATTGGCATTGCATGCAATAAACTATGACTCATTAAATCAGGATCTCCAAAATCTATAAAACATCTTTTAATTAGATATCTGTGTATTTTTTGTTCTGGTTTAAAAATCATTAAATCTGCACCCATTTTTGGAATAAGATTTAAGTTATCAATACCAATTTGAGTTTTAATTCCATAATCGATATTAACAGCTAGCACTCTTAGATTTCTGTTAACAACTTTAGCTACTTGACTTATACTATCTTTTCCACCGCTAACTGGCACTAAAACATGATAGTTTGGCACTCTTTTTTTTTTTATCTTTACAATTAGTTTTTCGAACTCTAATTCTCTTTTCTCCCAATCTATTCCTCTTAGTAAATTATTTTTTCTTTCGTGAAATAAACATGCAGAACAAACATTTTTTTTAAAAATTATATGTGGTTTAGTATTAGGAATTAAACATTTTTTACAATACAGCATTTTCATTTTAATCTCTGTTTTTTACAAATTTTGACGGTACACCATAATTAATACTATTTTCTAAAGTATTCCTAGTCACAAAACTATGAGCACCAATTATTGAATTATTAGCAATTTCGACATTTTTTTTTATGCTAGTAAATGCCCCAGTCCAACAATTTTTTCCAATTTTTACATCACCATAAATAAATTCTTTATCTCTTATGAGATTTTTTTTACCTATCTTGTGATCATTTGCATTAATGACATTGTATGGTCCAATTATACAATCTGCTCCAATGATAATACTTCCTCCTCCATTCATGATTGCCCCTTTGGTTACAATTGTATTTTCACCAATTTCAATTACACCTTCTCTAGCTGAAACGAACCTGCAATCATCTTCAATAGTTACATTATCTTTAATTATTATTTTTCCATCTTCTCTATTTCGTAAATCTATAGAGCCATGAAATATAACATTGCGGCCAATAATTATATTTTCTGGTTTACCATTTAACTTTAAAATTGGCATGTTTCTAAATTGGGTTGTTTTATGAACCTTAATTCCTTTTAGTAATAAAACACTTAATATTATTTTACTTTTTATAGATAAAAAAATTTTTATTATTTTTTCTAAAGTTTTCATATTATTTATAATAAAGTTTTAAAAAATTTATTGTACTAAATAATCTAAATATAAATTTATCATCTTCACTATTAAGATTGTCTAGGGTAACATTTTTGAAAAAAATTTTCAATTTATCTAATTTAAAAAATTTTATTAATAAAGATCTGTTATTTTCTAAAAATAATTTTAAAAACTTATTGTTTAATCCTTTAATCGAATTAACACTTACATTAAATCCTATTCTAGATTTTTTCATTCTCACTGAATTATGCAATATGTCTTTAGTAGCAGTTCTGAGTAAATATTTTGCATAACCTTTTTGAATAAAGAATCTTGGATTCATAGAAAATAATTTTTCTACCAAATTTTTATCTAAAAAAGGGCTTCTATTTTCTATGGAATATTTCATAGAATTTAAATCTTCAGCATAAAGCAATGGCTCTAAATTCTCCTTAAATTGATGAATCAGTGCTGTCTTTAAATGAGATTGTAAAATTTTCTTTGTTGTTTTTACTTTTAAAATTTTTGATTTTTTAAAAAGGAAATCAAATTTTTTTATAAAATGCAGTCTAGAAGCAGGTAATTTTTCATTTTTTAACTTAGGGTTTCTTATATATTTTTTTACATTTTTTTCCCAATACTGTCTATTTTCAAAGAAAAATTTAGTTTTTTTTAGATCTGATAAATGATGAAGATAGTGATCATAATATCCAGAAAAAATTTCATCCGACCCCACTCCTGAAAAAACTACTTTTATTTTTTTTTTACTCATTTTTTTACACAAGAGTGACTGAGCTAAATTATTTAGCGTTAAAACAGGAGCATTATAATAACTTACCATTTCATTAAGACTTTTTAATATATTAATTTTGCTTGCATCAATATTATAATTTTTTGAATGAGTTATTTTCGACATCTTTTTAATTATTAAGCTTTCGTCATATTGCTTATTATTTTTTTGAAATATAGAATATGATTCTATTTTTTTATTAAAAATTTTTTTACAAATAGAAACAATTGTACCGCTATCGACACCACCACTTAAATAAAAAGCATCTTTTACATCAGATCTTAAGCGAATTTTAATTGCATAAATTAATTTTTTACGAATTTCACTTATATGTTTTTTTAAATCTAAACTTTTATCAATTTTAATTGTACTTAATGACCAATATTTTTTTTTTTTTAATGTGTTTGCTTTATCAACAATTAAGTTTGTAGAAGGCTTAATTTTTTTTATTGTTTCTATAAATGAATGATCATTAAGTGCAAAAGAATTGTAACCATACAATAAAAAATCCCTACATTTTTCTAAATTTGGTTTTAATTTTTTCTTAAAAAGTGCTTGGATATATTTTGGTTCAGAGCCAAAATATATTCCATACTTGTCTTTTCTATAGTAAAGTGGTTTTTCTCCAAACCGATCTCTTGATAAAACTAGTTTATTTTTTTTTAAATCAAATATTGCAAAAGCCCACATCCCCTCCAGATTATCAAAGACTTTTTCCCCAAAACACTCAATTGATTTAATTAATACTTCTGTGTCAGAGTTAGTTTCAAACTCATATCCCTTTTTTATTAAATCATTTTTTAATTCAATATAATTATAAATTTCACCATTAAAAATTAATAGTAAATTTTTATAAATATAAGGTTGATCTGATCTTTTTTTTAAATCTATAATTGAAAGTCTTGAATGAAGTAAATATAATTTTTTTTGTCTAATATTTTTTTTTATAATACCCGATGCATTAGGCCCTCTATTTTTCATTAAACTTAATGCTTTATCAAGTTTATTTTTGTTTATAACATCAAGTCCATAATAGCCAGCTATACCACACATAATTTATTTAATTTTTTGATTTTATTTCTTTTTTTAATTCTTCATATTCATTTATTTTTTTTTTCATAAATTCTAAACTTAAACTGACTCTATGGTCTAACCCTTTTTTTGTGAGCACATATTTTCTAAGATGTGTTAATCTATCTTTGTTTTGTTTAAAATTGTTAATTTTAATTAAACTTTTTTGATTTAAGGCCTTTAAGCAATAATTAAGCTTCCCAAGACTAAAACCTAATTCTTTTGCCATTCCTCTTTGAGAAAGAGTAGGTTCAAAAGTTATTTTTCTTAACAAATTAAGTAAATCAATTTTATTGCTCATTAGTTCAAATATTGAACTTAAAGTTCAATTAATGAACGGTCAAGCTTTTTTATTTGAATATTTAACTTCAAGCGTATACTAAGTAGATAGTTATATATTAAATAATAATGACAAAAATTTTAGGTATTAAATTTGGTGGGCACGACACTGCAGCAGCTCTTCTTATAGATGGAAAAATAGTAGCTGCATGTGCGCAAGAAAGATATACTAGAGATAAGCATAGCAGAAATTTCCCTAAAGAAGCTGTTAACGATTGTCTTAAAATTGGAAACATAACTATTAAGGATATAGATGAAATAGCTTTTGTAAATGATATTGATAGATTTATAAGAGAAATGTATTTGAGACCTGCTCTAGAAAACAAAGAAAGGTTAAATTTCTTATTTAATGATATTGAAAAAATTACTAAAATTTATAATTATGAAAAAATTATTAGACAAGAGCTTAATTTTAAGGGTTCAATAAAAACATACAGACATCACCTATGTCACGTTGCTAGTGCATATTTTTCCAGTGGTTATGATAAATCTCTCTGTTTAAGCATAGATGGATTTGGAGAGTTTGAAACTGGAATATTTGCTTCAGGAGAAAAAGGCAAGATTAATGTATTGCATGACAAAAATGTCTACCCCCATTCTTTAGGCCTTACTTATTCTGCTATAACTGATTTTTTGGGATGGAAGCATCATTGTGATGAAGGAATTATAATGGGACTAGCACCATTTGGAAATGCTAAAAGTATTATACCTGGTACAAAAAAATCTTATATTTCTATATTTAAAGAAATTATAATTGAAAAAAACAATTTCAATTATGAAATAAACCCAAAATATATAGATTATTATACAAAAAGAAATCAGTGGGTAACAGAAAGTTTTAAAAAAATATTTGGGAAAAAAAGAAATTATAAAGACAAAATAAAACAACACCATAAAGATATTGCTGCAGCTCTACAGCTTAGACTTGAAGAGGTGGTTCTAAATCAGCTAAAAAAAGCTAGAAAAAAATTTGGTTATAAAAAACTTTGTCTTGCGGGAGGTGTTGCTCTGAATTGTTCTATGAATGGTAAAATCCAAAAGTCAAAATTATTTGATGAAATTTTTGTATTTCCAGCAAGTGGAGATGATGGTTGCACTATTGGAGCATGCTATCTTGCTTACAAGAATATTAAAAAAACATTCATTCCTAAAAAAGATTTAAATTTTTACAAAGGTTCAATTTTTTCTCAAAAAGAAATTGAAAATAGTATTAAAGACTCAAGATTAAAATATATTAAGCCAGATAATATTTACGAAACAGTGTCAAATTTTTTAAAAGAAGGAAAGATAATAGCCTGGTTTCAAGAAGGTGCAGAATTTGGTCCTAGAGCTCTAGGAAATAGATCTATACTCTGTAAGCCTTACCCTGTTTCAATGAGAGATTATTTAAATAAAAAAGTTAAATTTAGAGAAGAATTTAGACCATTTGCACCAGCAGTTTTGGATAAATATCAAAAAGAATTTTTTGAGCTAGATCAAGAAAGCCCCCATATGCTTATTGCAACTAAAGTAATGAAAAATAAGAAAAATAGTATACCAGCTGTGGTTCACATAGATGACACATGTAGAGTTCAAACTGTTAAGGAAAGTGTAAATAAAAAATTTTATAAGTTGATAGAGTCATTTCATAAGGCAACAGGTATACCTGTTTTATTAAATACATCTTTTAATGTTAAGGGACAGCCAATAGTTAATACCCCATTAGAAGCACTAGAAACTTTCAAAAATACAAATATTGATGTATTAGCAATTGGAGATTTTGTACTAGTAAAGTAATCAAAAATTATGCCTCAAAAAATAGCTTTATCAAAACCCAATTTATCAAAAAAAGATATTTCAGAAATAGTAAAATCTTTGAATACAGGGTGGCTTACACATGGAGATAAAAACCTAATATTTGAAAAAAATTTTTCTAAAAAAATAAAAGTTAAATATTCTATATCGATGAATTCTTGCACTAGTGCATTAGAATGTTCTTTAAAGGTAATTGAAAAAAAAGGTGAAGTTATAATACCAAGTTGGACATGGGTATCCACTGCTAATGCAGTTTTGAATACTGGGAATATTCCAGTTTTTTCAGACGTAGAAGTTAATTCTAGAAATATCACAGCCAAAGAAATTGAAAAAAAAATTACAAAAAAAACTATAGCAGTCATTATTGTACATTTTGCGGGACATCCGTGTGATATGGGAGATATTATTAAGTTGTGTAAGAAAAAAAAAATTGAATTAATTGAAGATAGTGCAGAGACACTTGGGGCAACTTGGAATAAAAAATTTACTGGTTCATTTGGAACTGGGTGTTTTTCTTTTTTTCCAACTAAAAATATTACTACTACTGAAGGTGGGATGTTAACAACTAATTCAAAGAGCAAATATGATAAAATAAAAAAGATAATTGCACATGGAATTAATAAAAAATTAAAAAAACATTATTGGAATAGGGAGTCAGATCTTCCTGGTCATAACTTTAGATTACCAAATCATCTTGCTGCATTAGGTGTCAACCAACTTAAAAAGTTAGAAGAATTTAATAATAAAAGAATAAAGATTGCAAAAATGTATAATAATTTTTTAAAAAGATTTCCAAAGTATTTTGAGATACAGGAAGTAAAAAAAAACTTTACCCATTCATATCAAATGTATACTTTTTTAGTCAAAAAAAACTTAAGGAATAATTTATTATATTATATGAAAAAAAATTATATTGAAGCTTCTGCCCATTTTGACCCTCCATTACATAAACAAAAATATTTGGCAAAATATAATAAATTTAAGTTGACAAACACAGAGCAACTATCAAAACAAATAGTAACCTTGCCTATTTATCCAAATTTAAAATCTTACGAAATAAAAAAAATTTTAAAAACAATTATGAATTGGTGTAAAAAAAATGATTAAGGGAAACAATTATCTTATAACTGGGGGATTAGGACTAATAGGGTCAAACATAGTTAAAAATATTTTTAAAAATGAAAAAAACTCAAAATGCATAATACTAGATAATTTTACGGTTTATATAGATCCCATTAAATCTGCATTTGGAGACTTTAGAAAAAATAGATTTGATGAAGTTATAAATAAGAGTGAATATCGAAATTCTAAAACTGAAAGAGTTATCATTGAAAGAGGAAACGCGGCAGATCCAAGAGTGACTATAGAAATATTAAGAAAGTATAAGCCTAAAATAATATTTCATACAGCAGCCATGCCTTTAGCAAGAGTGAACAATCCAATAGCGAAAGAATTTAGAGAAGGATCAGTTGATACAACTGTAAATTTACTAGAATGTGTCGATCAAATTCAGAAAGAATCAAGCTATAAATTAAAAAGATTTTTGTATATTTCTTCAAGTATGGTTTACGGAGATTTTAAAAAAGATGAAGCAAAAGAGAGTGATGATTTATGTCCAAAAGAAATATATGGAACAATGAAATTAGCGGGTGAAATAGCAACTAAAGGTATGTGTAAACAGTATAGTATTCCATATACAATAGTTAGACCTTCTGCTGTTTATGGACCAACAGACATGAATCAAAGAGTTACACAGTATTTTATTGAAAAGGCCATAAATAAAGAAAAATTAATTGTACATGGTAAAGATGAGAAATTAGATTTTACTTATATAGAGGATCTTGTCTCTGGAACTATTTTGGCAGCAACTAATCCAAAAGGAGCAAATGAAACATTTAATATAACATTTGGTGAAGCAAGAACATTGTTGGATTATGTTAAAATATTAAGAATACATTTTAAAAATCTAAAATTTCAAGTAGTTTCAAGGGATAAATACAGACCTAAAAGAGGAACATTGAATATTGATAAAGCAAAGGATCTTCTGGGATTTAACCCCAAGTTTAATCTTGAAAAGGGCACATCTTTGTACGTAAAATTTATTAAAAAAATAAAAAAAAATAATTAATGAAATTAATTGCAGAAATTGGTTGGAACCATATAGGGAATATGGATTTAGCAAAAAAACTAATTATAGCAGCTGCTGAATCAGGAGCAGAATACTGTAAGTTTCAAACTTGGTCAGAAAAGAAATTGTGCGCTGGAAGTTGGGACAATGATGGACGAAGAGAAATTTATAAAAAAGCCGAATTAACAAAAGAAAAACATCATGAATTATTTGACTTCTGCAATGAAAATAAAACTAATTTTTTAACAACAGTATTTAATATTGATGATGTTGAGTTTTTATCAAAAATTAATAATAAAATTATTAAAATTGGAAGCCCAGAAGTTTACAATAAAGACCTTATTAAAAAATGTTTAGATAATTTTGAAACTGTTTTGCTTTCTACAGGGGCATCTAAATGGCAAGAAATTGAAGAATTAAAAAATTTTGAAAAAATAAATAAATTAATTTTATTCCATTGTGTGTCATCTTACCCATGTATAGCAGACAATGTGAATATTTTACGAATGAATGAGTTAAAAAAAATTACAAGTGAGGTTGGGTATAGTGGACATTACGACGGTATTGAAGATGCAATAATTGCACTATGTAATGGAGCAACATATATAGAAAAACATTTTACTATTGATAAAAACTTACCTGGACGAGATAATAAATTTGCTATTTTGCCAGAGCAGTTTCAATTATTAAGCAATTTTAGAGATAAGTTTAAAATCATGAATAAAAATAAGGGCTTAGACCTACAAGAGTGTGAATATGATACCTATAAAAATGCTAGGGGAAGATGGTCAGGTAGGAATAACAATAAAATACAAAAATTATAAATGTTTTTAATATTTAAGTTAGTTCGTTTCTTCATTTATAAAGAACTTAAAGAAATATTTTTTTTTTTTTATTACCTAAAGAATAAAAAAAAATTATTTAAAAAAAAAAATAGATATAATTTATTTAATAAATATTTAGATAAAAAAAATTTAGATAAAAATATATTAATTACAACTTTTTTATATTATGATGACTATTTAAAGTATGAGCACTTATTAGGAATCTACTTATCCAAGGTTACCAAATCAAAAATTTTTATTCTTCTTGAACAAAATGATAAAAAATCTCGAAACTATTTTGAAAATGTTGGTTTAGATAACTTTATATTTTATAAAAAAAATAACATATTTTATAAAATTAAAAATTTAATACTTTCCTATAAAATAATTTCTAAAATTAAAAATTTTGAAGATTTTATTAATTTTGATTATAAAGGATTGCCAGCAGGTAAATTAATTTATGGTCATCATACAAGGTATACAGGCATACCAACTACTGATTTTATTAGGGTTGATTACTATTACTTTTTATCAGAATTTATTGATTATTATGATCAATTTAATGAGATAATTGATAAATATAAAATAGACTTAATTGTTCAAAGTGAACACCAATTTATACCAATGACTGTACTTTATGGAATTGCATTAAAGAAAAAATTAACAGTTTTTTTAAAAATAGGTACAACAGATATATCTGTAAAAAAAGGGTATGGACTAGATAACATTTTTGAAAATAGATATCAGTATGATACTGAAATTATTAAAAAACTGTCTATTGAAAAAAAAAAAGAAGATCTAAAAAAAATAGGAAATAATTATATAGAGGAAAGATTTTTAGATAAAAACAAAGCTATTTTAGATGTAGATTCTGAAAGAATTAAGTTATTAAAGAAAGAGAAAAAGAAAATGGTTTCTGATTATAAAAAATCAGATATTTGCAATTTATTTAATTGGGATGAAAAAAAGCCTATAGGGGCTATATTTTCGAATGATTTAACCGATGGTTTATTTGCTACTAAAACTAGGTTGTTTTTAGATAACTATCTATGGTTACGAACAACTATAGAAGAGGCCTCTAAAAACAAAGATATTAATTGGATAATAAAACCACATCCAAATGAGATAAAAAATGACGTTAAACTAACTACAAAAGATCTTGTTCAAAAAATGAAGTTACCAAATCATATTCGTCTGTTGCCAATTGATTATGCCGCAAAAAGTTTACCAAAAATTATAAGTGTCTTGTTTACATCTCATGGCTCAGCTGGATATGAGTATGTGGCCGTAGGGATTCCAGTAGTAACTGCTGCTGAAGCACTTTATTCAAATCTTAATATTTCTATAGAAGCAAAATCAAAGAAAGAATATTTTGAAATAATTAAAAATAGCCATAAAATTGATAAACCAAATGAAAAATCAATAGAAAATGCAAAACTATTTGCTTATGTTTTTACACAACTTACACGTATAAGTTTTCCAATAGTTACGGATGATTTTCAATTCCAATCTTGTTATTCAGAACTATATTGGAAGGAATTTGAAAAAGTTTTTAATATTTTTGATAAAGAAAACAAAGGAAAACTAGAAAATGATATTTTTTACAAAAGCCTATTGTACCAAATTACAAATAACAATAAACACACGCTAAATATTAAAGAATTAGGAAAATTAGATCAAAATTATTAGTTTATTTTTTTACATTAAAAATGAATTTTCAGGTATTATTAAAAAACAGCTAATAAAAATATAAAATTAAAATTAAGAAAAATATAGATTATATTGGAAAATTATTTAACAAAAACATTTGGTATTCTAACAAAAAAAAATAAAACTTACGTTTGTTTGCTTTCATTTCTTGCTGTTATTAGGTCACTATTAGAAATAATAGGGATTGGGTTGTTAATCCCTGTGTTAACATTTTTATCAAATGATGAGAAAAAAGAATCTATTATTGCGTATGTTCCTTATTTAAAAAATTTTAATAATAATGAAATATTATTTATTTTTATAATAGTTTTTCTTTTAGCCTATTTAATAAAGACATTATTTACATTATTTTATGATTGGTATGCTGCAAGCTTTGCACACAGGTTACATGTCGAAATTAGTGATAGAGTTTTAAGAAATTATTTTAAGAAAGATCTTATGTTTTTTTTAGAAAACAATTCTGCAATAATTATAAGGAATATTCTGCAAGAGTGTAGTAAATTTGCAATTGGTGTTGTAGGTGGAGGAATCCGAATGGTTTCAAACTCTTTTTTAATATTAGGAGTTTGTTCATTATTAATTATTTATAATTATTATTCTTTTTTTGTTATAGTTATTTTAAGTGCTCTGTGTTTCGGAATATTTAAAATAAATGATAAAAAGTTTAAAAAATGGGGAAATATAAATCACGTTGAATCAGGTAAATTTATTCAGAAGCTCAATGAAGTAGTTGGAAGTATAAAGGAAGTAATTTTATACGACAAAAAAAATTTTTTTGCAAATCAAGCATATCAACACCTTAGCAAATATGCTGAAGCATCAATTTACAGAGATGCATTTCAGTCAATTACTAGTCCAATAATTGAGTTTATCAGCATGTTGATTTTTTTTGGTTTTCTTTCATATTTAATATTTTATTCACCTAAAGAATTTAGTGAGATAGTTATTATTTTTGGAATTTTTGCTTTTGCATCAATCAAGTTACTACCAAATTTTATTCAATTAGTAAGGCATTTTCAGATTTTTAAATTTCAATATCCTTCAATAAATATTGTTTATAATGGTGTAAAAAATAAAGAGAAAAATAAAAAAAAAATAAATTTAGATAATATACAGAGTATTAATTTAGAAAAAATTAATTTTACTTATCCAAAAAAATCTACAGCCATTCTTCAAGACATTAGTTTAAAAATTAAATCAGGTGACAAAGTTGGAATAATTGGAGAATCAGGTAGTGGTAAAAGTACATTGATTAATTTAATTTCAGGGTTGTTATCACCAACAAAAGGAAAAATTAAAATTAACAAATTTACAGAAACTAATTCTACTAAATTTAAATTAAATATTGGCTATGTTTCCCAGTTTGTATATCTTTTTGATGATAATATTATAAATAATATTTCCTTAGATAAAAAGATTTCGATACAAAATAAAAATTCAATTTTGAAAATCTTAAAAGCTTTAAATTTAAATGAATTTACAAAAAAAAAGAAAAGAATCATGCTTGGTGAAAGAGGAGCAAGAATCTCTGGAGGACAGATGCAAAGAATAGGAATTGCAAGAGCGCTATATAGAAATCCTTCATTATTAGTATTAGATGAAGCCACAAATTCACTCGATGAAAGAACAGAAAATAAAATACTAGAACATTTATTTACTAAATTTGAACAAAAAATAATAATTCTTTGTAGTCACAAAAAAAAATTATTGAAGTACTGTAACAAAATAATAGAAGTTAAGAATGGAAAAGTTAAAGTTATAATAAAAAATAAAACAAGAAGTTAACTTATGATGAAAGTAAAAGAGCGTTTAGAAAATTTTCTATCAAATATACTAAGAAAAAATGATGTTCAATCAAAATTTATGTTGGGCAATATTTTTTTTAAATTAGCAAAGATAGAGTATGACACAGTTCAGAGTTTACAGGATGTAGAATATAAAGTTTTCTCGCAAACAGGTGAGGATGGAATAATTGATTTTTTGATATCAAAATTAGGTATCTCAAATAGCA
>MDTF01013805.1_pt1 | contig 13612 bp, 10 predicted proteins | sample 811191 | NCBI WGS metagenome assembly MDTF01 (sample SAMN05326649, study PRJNA326480) | marine metagenome | isolation source: seawater | place: Southern Ocean | collected 2011
ATGCAATATCTGTTGCATAGGCCTGCAACAAGACCGGGTATTGCCGATCCACCTCTGTCATATCTTGCCAGCCTGCCCGCTGAAATCCAGCGGTCAACATGGCACGCCCTCCGCACAGTGCTATGCCGCTGTCAGCGGGCGCGTGCAGCACATTGCCCAAGCCAAGCCCATTAAAACAGGCATTTGCAGCCTTCAGTAAATTACCACTAGTGTCGGCAAGCGTGCCATCAAGGTCAAAAACAACGCAGGGTTTGAGCATATTATCGCCTCTTTTATTACGCATCGGGACAATCAGCACTATTGTACAAAATAGCTTGTCGATTTCCTTTATACTCTTAAAAGGACTTAATAGTTTATTAAAGGACTTAGATCATTCTATGAGTATTGCCCTTGTCATATTAGCCGCCGGAAAAGGTGCGCGGATGCAGTCTGACTTGCCCAAAGCCCTGCATGAAATAGCCAGCGCTCCGATGCTGGTGCATGCCATGGTGGCGGGCGATTCGTTAGGCCCCGAACGCTGCATTATAGTCGCAGGCCATGGCGCAGACGCTGTTGCAGCAGTTGCGCTAAATCATAACCCTGATGCTGAAATCATAATCCAATCTGAGCAATTAGGTACCGGACACGCAGTAGAACAAGCCCGTGCCACCTTGGCTGGCTTTGCTGGAAAGGTCATCATTTTATATGGAGATACTCCCTTAATTCAGGCTAAAACTTTGGCCACATTGAGCGCAAGCATCTCCGACTCGGCAATCTGTGTGCTTGGATTTGAAGCAAAAGATCCCAGCCGTTATGGTCGCTTGATCACAGATAATGACAATTTGAAGTATATTGTTGAATTTAAAGACGCCTCAGACGATGAAAAATTGGTCACACTTTGCAATAGTGGAGTGATGGCTGTGCAGGCGCCGTTACTGTTTGAACTGCTGTCAGAAATTGATAATAAAAATGCCACTGGCGAATATTATCTTACTGATATCGTGGCGAAGGCCGTGGCAACGGGGCGGATCTGCAAAGTGGTCCGCGGCACTGAAACCGAAACCATTGGCGTAAACAGCCAAGTCGAGCTGGCAGAGGCCGAACTTGAATTTCAAACACTGCGCCGAAATGAACTCTTGGAAAAAGGCATTACAATGCCAGCTCCTGAAACTGTACATTTTGCCTATGACACGGTTATAGGCCGCGATACGATTATTGAACAAAACGTTATTTTTGGTGCAGGGGTAACCGTGGAGACCGGTGCAAGAATTCGAGCATTCTCTCATTTGGAAGGGGCTCATGTATCCCGCGGATGCTTGGTCGGCCCCTATGCACGCCTACGCACCGGTGCGGAATTGGCCGAAGATGTGAAGATTGGAAATTTCGTTGAGATCAAGACGAGCCTTCTGGCCGAAGGGGCGAAGGTGAACCACCTGTCCTATATCGGCGATGCTACCATCGGCGCACGTGCCAATATCGGCGCGGGCACAGTTACCTGTAACTATGATGGCGTGATGAAACATCACACAAGCGTTGGTGAAGATGCCTTTATTGGCTCAAATACTATGCTGGTTGCTCCCGTGTCAGTGGGACAAGAGGCCATGACCGCGAGCGGATCAGTGATTGTGCGTGATGTGCCCGATGGCGATCTAGCTATTGGACGGGCCAAACAAGAAAACAAAACTTGGTTAGCCGTAAAATTGATGAAGAAATTGCGCGCCATCAAGGCCGCAAAAAGGAAATAGTAGCATGTGTGGAATAGTCGGCGTTTTAGGACAACATCAAGCAGCCCCCATTTTGGTAGAGGCGCTGAAACGTCTGGAATATCGTGGCTATGACAGTGCAGGCATTGCCACAGTCAACAACGGCACACTGGAACGCAGGCGTGCGGTTGGGAAATTGGTGAACCTTTCAGATCTTTTAGTCCATGAGCCGCTTGCTGGCAAGTCTGGTATTGGCCACACACGCTGGGCCACTCATGGTGTTCCGTCCACTAAAAACGCCCATCCACATCAAGCCGGGTCTGTGGCTGTCGTCCACAATGGCATTATTGAAAATTTCAAAGAGTTGCGCGAAGAATTGGCGCAATTGGGTCTTCCTTATGAGACCGATACCGACACTGAAACCATAGCACTTTTGGCGCAATATCATCTGTCACAGGGTGATGGCCCAACGGTTGCAGCCCAAAAAACAGTCGCCCGCTTAGAAGGCGCCTTTGCTTTGGCCTTTCTCTTTCACGGCGAAGAAGACCTAATTATTGCCGCCCGCAAAGGCTCACCTTTAGCCATTGGCCATGGATATGGAGAAATGTATGTGGGTTCAGACGCCATCGCCTTGGCGCCTTTGACAGATCGTATCACCTATCTTGATGAGGGAGATTTTGGCGTTCTCACGCGAAACTCTTTGGAAATCACCGATAAAAACGGTACTCTGGCCAATCGAGAAATCCGCACAATCGCCATCGATTCCGCACGTATTGATAAAGCTGGCTATAAGCACTTCATGGCCAAAGAAATTGCTGAACAACCTTCCGTGCTCAAGAACACGCTACAAAACTATATAACCCCGGATGGCATAAATATTGAACTGCCCACCAATAATATTGATCTGGCGTCCATCGAACGGCTAACCATGGTAGCCTGTGGAACAGCGTTTTACGCGGCTTTAACGGCGAAATATTGGTTTGAGAAAATCGCGCGCGTACCGGTAGAAGTGGATGTCGCCTCGGAGTTTCGCTACCGCGAAGCTCCCGTTGCCCCCGGCACCTGCGCCCTGTTTGTAAGCCAATCTGGCGAAACCGCCGATACGTTGGCCGCCCTGCGCTACATGACCTCGCAAAATGCTACGATTATATCTGCAGTTAATGTGCCAGAAAGCTCCATCGCGCGGGAAAGTGACTTGGTTTTGCCACTGCATGCCGGTGTTGAGATTGGCGTCGCCTCCACCAAAGCCTTCACAGCACAGCTCACCGTCTTAGCTCTGCTCGCCGTAAAAGTTGCCCAAGCCAAGGGCGCAATCTCCGAGACGCAGTATCGAGAGTATATCTCCGATATGAACTGTATCCCAGGACTGGTGAGCCAAGTTTTAGGCATAGATACAGCCGTACAAAAAGTAGCTCGCAAATTAGCCACCGCGCAGGATGTCATTTTTCTTGGTCGTGGCCCGATGTATCCCATCGCCATGGAGGGTGCACTTAAACTAAAAGAAATAAGTTACATACACGCCGAAGGGTACCCGTCTGGAGAGCTGAAGCATGGCCCAATTGCCTTGATCGACAAAAAAGTCCCAGTGGTGGTTTTGGCGCCAATGGGCCCATTGTTCGAAAAATCCGTCTCCAATATGCAGGAGGTTATGGCGCGTTCAGGCAAGGTGTTGCTGCTGTCCTGCAAACAAGGATTGAATGCTGCATCAGATGGTACATGGGTCACGATCGCGATGCCACTAAGCCCTGAATTAGTAGCGCCAATAGTTTATGCCATACCCGTACAACTTCTAGCCTACCATACTGCAGTGGCAAAAGGCACAGATGCAGACCAACCCCGAAATTTAGCAAAGTCAGTTACTGTTGAGTGAATTTAAAGGGGAGCTACATATGTTATTTGAATTTAAATCTATCGCGTCTAAATAAACTGTTTTTAAGGAAGCTTATATTTAATAATCGCGTGGACGTTCAAGCGAGTTTGATACATTCAAGGCCGGTAGCTATAACGCCGGAGACAGAAAATACTTAAAACTTAGGTTTGCTTAATAAAATCTACAAGGCTGAGATATATGCTAATAGAAGATGCAATCGCCGTGCTGCAAATCCATGAAATTCCTGGTAAAGCTACCAAAATGCGCGCCTATCATAAGGTTGACAGGGCTTATTGGGGTCTCAGAAACCGTGTCTTAGACGATCAAGCCCGCTTATGGCGGCAAGAGCTGCCGCTAGAAGAACGCCTACAATTAGCCTCTGACCTGTGGAACTGCAATGCCTACGAAGCACGGATCTGTGCTTCCAAACTTTTAACCCAAGCCCGCATTCGTCCTAAAGATTCTTCAGCCTGGAAGCTGATTAAGTCGTGGATATCAGATCTTGACTCAACTGAGATCTCCGATCATTTATGCGTGGCGGGCCAACGGCGGTTGAACTTTGATTCATCCAGAATCCAAGAGGTTGAAACTTGGACCTTAAGCCCACATATGTGGACTCGCCGCGCGGCGCTGATGATTACATTACCTTGGACTAAGCACCGCAACCCAAAACCACATAATTTAGCTATTCGCGAACAAGTTCTTGGCTGGATTGCCAGCTATACAGATGATCAAGACACTCTCATTCAAAGATCGGTTGCATGGTGGTTATCCGAGTTATCCCGCAAGAATCCAGAACGGGTGAGACTATTTATGAAGGAACATGGTCATAAAATGCGCAACTTTGCACGCAAAGATGCTAGCCGTTTAGTTCCACCGGAACCAGCAACCGCAAAATGATATAAGCAATCAAGTTTATGATGAAATCTGGCGAGATTAGATGGTGCCAGAAAATAATAAATTTTCACTTTAACACCTTCCTTGTCATAGACAAAAAATATGTGGCTTCCTACGCTATTGGTTCGAAAACTTAGAGCTCAATATCTACATCATCCGAGTGTAGCCAGAGCGGGAAATTGTTCTAAAATCCACCAGCTAAAACGAGTAAATTGGCCAGAAACCATCATCAGGCCCACCGTCCACAGCAGCAAACCCATGCTCAGCTCAATACGCCGCATATGTCGCTTCATCCAAGCCATGAACCCTTTTAGAGAGGGGAAGAATACAGCCACTAGTACGAACGGAACACCCAAACCAGCGGCATAGGTAGCCAGTAGAATGATGCCTTTGGCAGAATTTTCTGTACTGGCTGCAAGTGCGAGAATAGCACCCAAAATGGGGCCCAAACATGGGGTCCACCCAAAAGCAAAGGCTAATCCTAATACATAAGCACCAAAGGTAGATCCGCCACGATCACCCCCGTCCATGCGTGCTTCACGGTCCAATATTCCAATACGGATGACACCAAGAAAATGCGCGCCAAATACCATAACAATAAGCCCAGCTCCAACAACGAACCAATCTTGGTTGGACAGAAACAAACGGCCCAAGGTAGAGGCTGTGAACCCCAGCAGTATAAAGACAGTCGACAATCCTAACACAAAGAATAATGATGCTAAAACTGCGCGCCTTCTGGCATGCGCTGTAGAATTCATCTCATCCATGCTGACGCCACCCATATAGGCAAGGTATGGCGGAACAATAGGTAACACGCATGGGCTGGCGAAGCTAATTAAACCACCCACCAAGGCCACCAACATCGTTGGTAAAAGTCCTGCATCCCATAAATCAATTCCAAACATCAAAGGCACCTTTTGGCTATTTATACTCTCCTTAGTCTATCTAGTAACGAACGTCATCCTCAAGATGGCCACATCTATGTGGACAAAGTGCAACATCCACCCTAAGCCTGCTCAATGGATTGGGATGTAGAATTAGACACTATTGGGCTGCTGTGCCCGTTACCAGTACTGAAGGCGCGCAAGCGATTGGTATCCATGAAAAATGGAGAGGTTTTGCGAATGCTGGCTGATGATCCAGCCTCAGTAATTGATGTGCCGCATTTCTGTATTGAATCGGGCCATGTCCTGTTGTCGCATGAGGTCGGAAATGGACAACTTAGTTTTTTAATCCGTAAGTTGGCTTAATTAAAACGCAATTTATCAAAAAATTTTATAAAAAAAGGTTCTCTAAAAATAGAGCCTTTATATTAATTTTAAATAAATTCAGATTAACCTCGCGACCACCAGCCACGTTTTTTCGGGGCACTCGCCTTTAGAGTTTCAGGGTCTGGCGTCTCTTCCACATATACTTCAACACTAGGCACCGCTTTTGCGTCGTCCAAAACTTGGGTTGTTTCAACATCAGAAACAGCAGACTTTTTGACCGTAGACTTTCTGATACGTTTAGCTTTTAGTTTAGCATCAAGTGCCTCAACAGCAGCTATGTTATCATCATTTACTGGTACATCAGCCACAGGCTCAGCAGCTATAGATGCTGATTCTTTAGCCTCTTTTTGAGCTTTAGTGTTCCGTGGCGTACGGACTCTTTTATGCTTTTCAACTGTAGCTTCATTAATCGTCTCGCCCTCAACAATCGCCACCAGCGTCTCAGGTTCGACAACAGCCACGGACTCAACAGTTTCAGAAACGGAATTTTTATCAGCTTCAGAAAGTTTAACCTTGGAACCGCCACGGGTACGACGACGACGTTTAGGCTTTTCTTCATCTGGAACTACAGCAGCCGTCTCATCAGTTTCAATTACTGGAATATCTTCAGAATTACTCTGAATGGATTCGCCTTCATTAGAACTATCAGCTCCTTCGCTATCATTGCCACCGCGCCGACGACGGCGACGGCGACGACGCTTTTTAGGTGCTTCTTCTTCAGTAGATACTTCTAACGCTTCATCCTGCTGTTCGTCATCTTGAAGATGACCATCAATCTCTTCCATCAAAGAAATATCAACTGAACTTACAGTTTCAGATGCAGATGCGGCAGGAACGACACGCGTTGTAGTCTTAAACTGATCGATCACATAATCAGGACTAATCAAAAATGGATCAGCTTCAACCCGCACGGCCATGCCGTAACGCTGTTCAATTTGACTAATATGCTCGCGCTTTTCGTTGATTAGAAAGTTTGCTATACTTATGGGAGCTTTGATCAAAACCTCTTTAGACCGAGCTCTCGCCCCCTCTTCTTCTAACTCACGTAGGATGGTAAGGCCAAGGCTATCTTGCGACCGTATAAGACCAGTACCGTGACAATGGCTACACGGCTGGGTGCTCGCTTCCAACATGCCCGGGCGCAAGCGCTGCCGGCTCATTTCCATAAGTCCAAACCCGCTGATCCGACCCACTTGAATGCGGGCACGGTCAGTTTGTAATTTGTCATTCATACGTTTTTCAACGGCCGTGTTGTTGCGGCGCTCGTCCATGTCGATGAAATCAATCACAATCAGGCCTGCCAAATCACGCAGGCGCACTTGGCGGGCCACTTCTTCAGCAGCTTCTAGGTTAGTGTTCAACGCCGTTTGCTCAATACTGCCCTCTTTAGTGGCACGGCCAGAATTCACGTCAATCGCCACGAGCGCTTCAGTGATACCTATTACCAAATATCCCCCTGACTTCAGTTGCACGGTGGGATTAAACATACCATCCATAAAGGATTCTACCTGAAAACGAGCAAATAATGGCATGGTATCAACGTACTGCTTTACGTTTTTAGTATGCGAAGGCATAATCATTTTCATGGTGTCTTTGGCGTTACGGTAACCTTCAGCACCTTCCACCAAAATTTCATCAATATCACTGTTATAAAGATCGCGAATGGATCGTTTGATCAAATCACCTTCTTCATATATTGCTGAAGGCGCCGATGACTTCAGAGTGAACGCCCGGATTTGCTCCCACATGCGTTGCAGATATTCATAATCACGTTTGATTTCAGTTTTTGTTCGTTTTGCACCAGCAGTACGCACAATCAACCCAGCACCGTCAGGCACTACTATTGTTGTTGCTATAACTTTAAGTTTTTTTCGATCAACTACATTAGTAATCTTACGGCTGATACCGCCCCCACGCGCTGTGTTGGGCATCAATACGCAGTATCTTCCTGCCAATGAGAGGTAAGTTGTAAGAGCCGCTCCTTTGTTACCACGCTCTTCTTTTACAACTTGTATCAACATAACCTGGCGAACTTTGACTACTTCTTGGATTTTATAACGCCGAGGACGCGGTTTCCGTACCGGATGCACATCGTCGCTATCGTCTTCTTGAGCGACAGATTTAATCCCATCATCATACTCAGTATCGTCTTCATCAGTATCAACAATTTGTGGAATTATATTTTGCTCTAGATCGGCCACCTCTGTGGAAAAATCTTCTTCTGTTAATACGGTAGTGATAGCGTCATCGATATGTAAAGTTGATTGCTCAACAGTTTCATTTCGAACAACTTGAGCAACACCGTCAGAATCCTGTTCATCATTCTCATCAAGATTGATGGTTTCCATACCATCTATTATTGCAATATCACGTGTTTCTACTGGATCAAGATCGCGTTGTGTAGAAGACTTGCTCCGACTTCGGCGATTACGCTTTGGTTTTTGGTCTTCGAGTTCCAACTCAGCGGCCATCGATACAGCGTAGGCTTTTTCTTCTGCCAATAACGCCTCACGGTCCGCGACCGGGATTTGGTAGTAATCAGGATGAACCTCAGAAAATGCCAAAAATCCATGACGGTTTCCACCATAGTCAACAAACGCCGCTTGCAACGAGGGCTCGACCCTCATCACCTTTGCTAAATAAATATTACCAGCTATCTGCCGTTTATTTTGAGATTCAAAGTCAAATTCTTCAACTTTGTTTCCGTTGACCACTACAACACGGGTTTCTTCCGCGTGTGTGGCATCGATGAGCATCTTTTTTGCCATTATTTCCACTTGCATCGCCCAGCAAGCCCCACAGAGGGAAGCTAAAACCGAAGGGATGTCTATTAAGGGCGATGCACAAAACTTGGGGGCGGCTCCTAGGCCTGCCTTCATCCAATGTTATGGCGTTTGCCTGTAGCATCGCGTTACTGTCTCCGACAGAATGATTTCTGCCAATTAATTATCCCAATCTTCCAAAAATCGAAAGATGTGGTCACCTAACTTGACTCCGAGGAGCCATTTTCCGTCACACTCCCGTAGACTTAAATAAAGTCAGAATCGGATGCAAAAAAAACCATACGCCCTTGGCATGTTTCAACCATAGAACTGAAAATATAGTAATGGCGAACCGGGGTGGAAGACAATGGCTAAAATCTATTGTTCCTAGAAACGCTACCTAAACCTGGCAAAAAAGTGTTCAAAGCCACACGAAGACCAAGCTACCCAAGATAATCTGACCGGGACAAACTATATTTTGCCATTTTTTCATTTAAAGTCCGACGCGGTAAACACAGTTCATCCATAACACTTGCTATTGAGCCGCGGTTACGGCGCATAGAGTTGTCGATCAACATGCGCTCAAAGGCCTCTACATATTCTTTGAGGGGCTTACCTTCTGTAGTTACTGCTGGACGATCATCATCGCCCTCGGCCATCAACAACGAAGCAATAGTACCAGTACCACGGCGGCTTTGTAACACGGCGCGTTCAGTTATATTAATTAATTGGCGAACATTTCCTGGCCACGGAGCTTGCAACAATTGTGCCGCCTCTTGCGCTGATATCAAGGGTGCCTCACAGCCGTATTCTTCAGAAAATTGTTCCAAATATCGGGTAAAGAGAGTCAGAATATCCTCTCCACGGCTGCGGAGTGGCGGAAGTTCAATACGCAATGTGGCCAAACGGTAATAAAGGTCAGATCGCAGCGCGTCCTCACATGTTTTTCCTTGCTCTTGAAGATTGCAAATTGCGATAATTCGAGTTTCAGAAGGATCGCCCTGCATATTTATCGTTTTTAACAACCACGATTGCGCCTGGGGGCTGAGTGCTTCGATGTCCTCTAATACCAAAGTACCGCCTCGCGCCGCTTCCAGAACGGGGATGCGGTCTTCCTCACCAGCAGGACCAAACAGGCGTCTTAAAATAGTTTCTTCTTCACCAGCACAAGAAAACAAAATGAATTTTTTGCGCGCACGCGCTGAAACTGCGTGCAGTGCATGAGCAACTAGAGTTTTTCCAGTACCAGTTTCACCTTCTATCAGAACATGGCCGTCGGCCTGTCCCAGATCCAGTATGTCTTCACGCAAACGCTCCATCACACCGTTGGCCCCAATTAATTTTTCCATAATAGAACTGCCAGAGGCGAGCTCGCGCCGCAATTTTCTGTTGTCAAGCAACAGACGGCGAGCCTGTGTGGCTTTCTTAGCAAGATCAGTCATAGTGCCTGGGTTAAAGGGTTTTTCCAAGAAATCAAAAGCACCAAGGCGCATCGCTTCAACCGCCATGGGCACGTCACCATGGCCGGTGATCATAATCATCGGCAAGCTGCTATCAATGCTTTTGACCTTCTTCAGAAATTGCATCCCATCCATGCCCGGCATCTTAATGTCTGTAACTATAATCCCTGGGTAATCGTCACTAAGAACTTTGAGCGCATCTCCAGCAGTCGCAAATGTCTCAGTCTCAAACCCAGATAGCGTAAGCCATTGGCTGATAGACTGCCGCATGTCTTGTTCATCATCTATGATTGCAACCTTCATAGCTTGTGCCATTTTATATCTCACTTTTTTCATTATTTAAAATAGGGAGAGTAACCTCAAAAACTGCTCCGGCAGAATCGCTATTGCGCGCCACAAGCCGGCCACCTAAATCACTGATAATACCAGATGAAATTGCTAGACCCAGCCCTACACCATCGCCAGGTTTTTTTGTCGTGAAAAACGGCTCAAACAGATTATCAAGATCAGATATACCATCACCATTGTCTCTTACTGTTAGGCTGGCAGTTTCACCACCCAATAGGAATAGCTCAATTTCTGGCGCAACCACCGAAGATGTAGCGTCGAGAGCGTTGCGAAGCAGGTTCACAACAACTTGCTCAAATCGCAACTGGTCACCTAATATCATAACGGGAGTGCTGGGTATCGTTTTAGACAAAGAGATTTGCCGCAATTTTAACTGAGGCTCCATAATAGCCAATGCCCCATTTAACGCCACGCGGACATCCACCGGCACCAAATCCTCACCACCTTTTCGGGCATAAGATTTTAGTTGTCGCGTGATTGCACTCATCCGGCCAATCAGGTCGTCGATTCTTTGAAACGAGCTAAAGGCCTCGTCTGACCGCTTGCGTTGTAGCAAAAGCTTAGCTCCTGCCAAATAAGTCTTCATCGCAGCTAAAGGTTGATTCAACTCGTGACTCACAGCTGCGGACATTTCGCCCAAAGCTGCCAATTTAGAAGATTGAGCCAAAGTTTGCTCGGCCACTTGAAGGTTCTTCTCAACCTTTTGCCGTTCCGAAATTTCACGCTGAAGGCGAATGTTAAGTTGCCGTAAATCATCAGATTCTTGTTGGAAAAACAAAGCACGTGTAAGCGTCTGACGCGACAGTTGATAAAAAGCTAGAGCCAGAAAAATAGAAAATCCCATAATTTCAAGGGCTAATACGGCATTAACGCGTTGCCTAATACCGCCATAGGTAGTGAATAAAACCATATTCCAGCCCTGGAATGGCACCCGCAATTCTTGGCGCATCACCGCTTTGCCCCTGACGTAAACATCCGCCGCCAAAGCCGTCCAGTCCTGCGTAGCCTGAATAGCGCGCTCAATGGCACTGGGCGCTGAACGGCGTGCAAGTGCCGCCTCCTCAGGCAAACCGACCCATGATTTTTCAGTGGCAAGCAAAATTGATCCCTGCGGTGACGAAACAATTACGGCGTCTGAAATACCGGCCCAGGCAGATTGAAATTTGCGGAGATCCACTTCCACAACAATCACGCCAAGCATTTTTTTATTAGCAACTACCTGCCGCGAATATGCAAAATCGAACTGCCCTATGTCGTTCTTATGCGTGGTGAACACCGTTTGGCTAGACCTTGCCGCACCCATAAAATGCGGCAAATTACGTTGATTTTCGTCCAAACGGTTACGGTCCGTAGCCCCCACGACTCGGCCTTCTGAATCTAACAGCAGAATTGCAGCGGCACCTATCTCATCCACAAACGACAACAACCATTGGCTGGTACGTTGATAATCTTTAGAACTCAACGCACCAATCAGCTCGGCGTCACTAGCCAAAAGTCTTGGCACAATGGAATTACGTTGCAACTCGCTCACCATATTACCAGAATACAGTGCAAGCCTCAGTTGGGCCCGTTGTAGGGTTGATTGGGTAAACCTGGTAGTTAGCAATTGATTGGTAATATAGACCGTTGCCACAGCCAGTAGACAAATAGTCAGCAACGCAAGCCGCACACGCCAAGACAGGTTGGCCGCACGGGGCACAATCATGTCGGAGTGTTCAATTATAACAGACATATCTTAGGTTACGACGCCTGTCTTCCCCACACAAGCGATGCTTGTCTAGGCTGCGATGCTTTGATCCACCAACGCGCGGAAAAGCGCCTGCCCATCAGCCGAACCCATTTGTAATTCCATTGCCCTCTCCGGATGAGGCATCATACCCAAGACCCGGCGATTAGATGACAATACTCCAGCGATGGCATGAGCAGATCCATTGGGATTTTCGTTATAACGAAACGCCACGAGGTCTTCATCACGCAACGCAGTAAGCTCTTCATCTGTAACAAAGTAATTGCCATCATGGTGGGCAATAGGTACTTGAATTTTAGACCCTTGATCGTATCCAGACGTAAAGACACTGTTCTGAGTTTCTACTATTAAATCAATAGATTTACATAAAAAATTTAAACCAGAATTTCGCATTAGAGCGCCGGGAAGTAACCCAGTTTCTGTGAGTACCTGAAAGCCGTTACAGACCCCTAATACATAGCCACCTCGATTAGCATGTTCCAGCACGGCGCGGCAGATTGGCGACTGCGCCGCAATCGCACCGCAGCGCAGGTAATCTCCAAAAGAGAAGCCACCCGGGATCGCAACTAGATCTAAGCTCTGGGGAAGTTCAGCATCTTTATGCCAAACTGTAGATACATCTGCTCCGCTTTCACGTAGAGCCACAACCATATCACGGTCACAATTAGACCCTGGAAAAATAATAACCGCAGCTCTCATTACAGAATATCCAAAGTATAGCTTTCTATCACCGCATTCACTAACAGTCGGCTACACATCTCATTAACTTGGGATTCATCTACTCCATCAGCAAGATCAAGTTCCAACACCTTGCCCTGGCGCACACCATTAATCCCAGAAAATCCTAAAACAGAAAGAGCGGATTTCACCGCCTCGCCCTGCGGATCGAGTACTCCATTTTTGAGCATCACGGTAATAATAGCTTTCATTATCTTGTCCTTAGCGTGGCTTGATCAAAGTTGGCTTGGTGATAAGGGTTGGGTTTTCAGGCAGAACGCCAAGCCTACGCGCCAGTTCGGCGTAAGCATCTGCCAGGCTGCCCAGATCACGGCGAAATACGTCTTTATCAAGCTTTTCACCCGTTTTCAAATCCCACAAACGACAGCTATCAGGGCTAATCTCATCAGCAACAATCAACCTTTGATAATCACCATCGAACACCCTACCAATTTCAATTTTAAAATCAGCGACACGAATGCCAACACCGTACATAACGCCAGAAAGAAAATCATTCACTCGCAGCGCCAAGGCCAGCATATCGTCTAAGTCTTGTTGACTCGCCCAGTTGAAGGCAATGATATGCTCTTCAGAGACGAGCGGATCGCCCAGAGCATCATCTTTAAGACAAAACTCAACAATAGGCCGCGGCAGGGCAGTGCCCTCTTCAATACCCAATCGTTTAGACATAGAGCCAGCGGCATAATTGCGTACAATTATTTCCAATGGCACAATTTCCACCGCACGGATCAATTGCTCCCGCATGTTGAGACGTTTAATAAAATGGGTTGGTACGCCCAAAGTGTTGAGACCAGTCATGAAAAATTCTGACAGACGATTATTCAAAACACCCTTGCC
>MDTF01010638.1_pt1 | contig 13608 bp, 7 predicted proteins | sample 811191 | NCBI WGS metagenome assembly MDTF01 (sample SAMN05326649, study PRJNA326480) | marine metagenome | isolation source: seawater | place: Southern Ocean | collected 2011
GCCAATTCCGCCGCAAACCCGCGACTAGGGGTCAGTTCAGTGATGTTTTTGCCAATGGTTGCTATTACTTTATAGCCCCATGTGGCGAGGCCAGTAACAATTCCAAGGCCTCCAAGAAATAAGATCCATATAGGTAATTCTGATTGGGCGGCAAATACCCCGCCAGTTTGGACAACGCCATTAATTGCCGCCAGTGGACCGATGGCATTGGCAACATCATTAGATCCGTGAGCAAAGGCCATGGAGCAGGCAGTAAAAATCATCAGCACGCCAAACACATTCTCAACACTTTTATAACGTTCTTCTGGATTGTCAGCGGGCGCTTCTTTTATTTTGCGTAGCATTATTATCCCAAGCGCCACTGTGAGGATTCCGAATAGGGTTGCATACAATAAGCTTTGTAATAATGTGACTTCTAAGCCAACGTGCTTTAGTCCTTTTACCAGTGTCACCATGGCAATTACAAAGCCAACTAGGAACATGTAGTAGGGCACGTATTTCTTAGCGTTGGCAAAGGGGTCATCGGTATTTAGTACTAGTTTTTGTACAGTGAGAAATAGAACAAAAGCGATTGAGCCTGAGAACAGTGGCGAAATGACCCAGCTGGCAACTATTTCAAGAACCTGACCCCACATAACGGAGTCAACTGAGATGCCGACAACGGCAAAGCCAATGATTGCGCCGATTATTGTGTGGGTGGTTGATACTGGCCAGCCAAACATGGATGCAATGACCAGCCAAATGCCAGCGGCTAAAAGGGAGGACAGCATGCCGTAGACCAATAGCTCAGGCGCCTCTTCAAATCCGGCCTTTTCTATGTCGATTATACCGCTACGGATGGTTGAGGTGACTTCGCCGCCGGCCAGCCAAGCGCCGGCAAATTCGAAGACCATAGCAATCATAATCGCCTGCTTGATGGTGATCGCGCCTGCTCCAACCGATGTGCCCATGGCATTGGCGACGTCATTGGCACCGACGCCCCAGGCCATGAAAAAGCCGAAGGCACAGGCTAAAGCTAAGAAAATTAAACCATATTGGGAGATGATTTCAGACATTTAAGCTATGACTCGATAAGGGTTCTGTTTATTCTTCTAGTTTGCACTTTAGGTAGATAGTCAGTGCCAGTCAGGTGTTAAAAGGCTGGTATTGCGCTACTGAACCTTATCATTGCTCGTTTTCTGCTCATGTCTTGCTAGCTATGGGGATCTAGTAGTCCCTATGCTGTGATTTATCCACTGACCGCGGCGGTTGAGCCATAAGCCTTTTTCGGATGCATCGTATTAAATCACCACCACCGTCTTAGAGCCAGCCTATTAAAGCAAAATTCAATTGATATCGGGAGCGGATTTTTATGACAAAAATGTCATATTCCTATGTTCTCAAGCGGTCAGCCAGAGCCGTCGGGTTTGCTGGCCCCATTACGCGCATTTTAAGTGCGGCCCGAGCGCATTCATTGGGCTTTTAGTAAACTTGTTGTTCATTTGCAAAACAGGCCTTTGAGACTAATTAAAATTGCCTAGATCCTTCAAAAATAACTTATTCTTTTGCTTTACGTGGGCTTCTTGGTATTGTTTCGCATCTAAAGGTGAAGTCAAATTTATAGGCAGATTGATGGTTAAAGTTTTATTTGTTGAGCATGATGGTACAGAGCACAATGTTGAAGTGAATTCAGGAGACAGCCTTATGCAAGCAGCTGTCAGCAATGGCGTGCCAGGAATCGATGCAGATTGTGGTGGGTCTTGTTCCTGCGCAACTTGTCATGTCTATGTTAGCGAGGAATGGTTAGGTAAAACCGGCGAAGTGGACCCTATCGAAGAGGCGATGTTGGGATTAAGCACCGATCGCAAAGAGAATTCTCGGCTATCTTGTCAGATAAACTTAACTGAAGAAATGGATGGTCTCGTCGTGGGCACCCCTGAATTTCAGTTTTAGCTATTTATTCTTTAATCAAATTCAAGTGATGCGCTGGAGTGATACATGAGTGAAATAGCTACGGGTGATGAGCCCAAGAAAAGCAAATGGAGCATGGTGGACAAAGATCCATACGCTATGTCGATCAAGGACATAGACCTCTCGCATCCCGGGATTTGGCAGCACAACCAATATTTACCCTTTATGGAGCGTTTAAGAACCGAAGACCCTGTTCATTACTGTGAAGATTCAGCTGTTGGGCCTTACTGGTCGATTATGAAGTACAAAGACATAATGACCGTCGATACTTCTCCGCACCTTTACTCTTCAGAGCCGACTATTGGGATTATTGATTCTTTCGAAGAATTTGCTCTGCCGGCGTTCATCTCAATGGACCCACCGAAGCATGATGACCAGCGGCGGACAGTCCAAGGAGTTGTTGCCCCTGCGAATTTGAAAGAAATGGAAGGCCTCATAAGGAGTAGAGCCGGTGTGATTTTGGATAGCCTACCCATCAATGAAGAATTTGACTGGGTGAAACACGTTTCCATAGAGTTGACTACTCAGATGCTAGCTACGTTATTTGATTTTCCGTTTGAGGACCGAAACAAGCTTACCTATTGGTCCGATGTGGCAACCGCGATACCGGGTAATGGTATTGTCGAAACCAACGAACAGCGTTGGGCCGCTATCGAAGAGTGTTTAGCTTACTTTACCCGCCTTTGGAATGAGCGAGTGAACGCAGAGCCAGGAAATGATTTGGTCTCAATGCTCGCCCATGGCGAGGCTACCAAAAACATGCCTCCGATGGAGTATTTAGGCAATATCATATTACTTATTGTTGGTGGAAATGACACAACACGAAATTCTATTACTGGTGGTGTTCTAGCGCTTAACGAAAATCCAGCGGAGTATGCAAAGCTGCGAGCCGATAAGGGCGTTATTCCTAATATGGTGTCAGAAATAATTCGTTGGCAAACCCCGTTAGCCTATATGCGCCGAACGGCAATTCAGGACACTGAACTGAGCGGTAAGAAAATTAAGTCTGGTGATAAAGTAGTCATGTGGTATGCGTCAGGCAATCGAGATGAAGAATCTATAGATAGGGCGAATGAGTTTTTGATAGACCGGCCCAATGCCCGACAACACCTTTCTTTTGGTTTTGGTCTGCATCGATGTATGGGCAATAGGTTGGCCGAAATGCAGCTTCGAGTTCTTTGGGAAGAAATCAGTAAACGGTTTGATTTCGTGGAGGTTGTTGGAGAGCCAGAGAGAATCTATTCCAGTTTCGTAAAAGGCTATTCAAAATTGCCGGTAGTTTTGCATCCGCTTAAGTAAGTTTAGATGAACGGGAACCTGTTGGGTTTCCTTGCGTCCATTCACTTCTTGGCTGCAAGAGTGCCCCAAGGGCTGGTCAAACTAGCTTGCTTTGAGCCTATGCTTATTGAAAAACTCATCGGGTATCGGGTATCGGGTATCGGGATTGCGTGGGTGATCGGTGAGCGGCGTAACCGCGTCTTTAGTAAGTGACAAATAAACAGCAGGACAACGAGTGCGTCATCGAGGGCGTCATCGAGGGCGTCATAAAGTCATCCTAACGCTGAGTCGCTTTAGCTATTAGGCAACCGCAGCCGATATGCCCCCGAGCATTAGATAAACCCCTTAGGCAGCAATATCGCAAAGCTCACGAGTAAGTGCGTTTTTGGGATTTTATTTTCCAGCGCTCTATTTTTTAGCGAATATATTTTCTTTCGCAGTTCTTACAAAACGACTATTCCCATCGCGACGAGTGAAACCGACGCTGTCGAAATATTCTAGTATTTCTATGCAGAGGTTGCGCCCAATGTCGGATTTGTCTCTGAATTCGATAACTGAAAAGCCCATCTCGTCCTTTGACTCAATCATCAACAATTCCGTAAATTCAGCAAGCTCGAGGACAGTTTCTGGCAGGTAGTAGCGATTATCTGCAACTTGAATAAGGCTGCCAGCTTTCGCTGTTTGATTGAGAATTCTCTCAATGGCTTTCAAAGGAATCCCTGTTAACTCAACTAATTCGCGGGTACGTGGCGGCACCCGCCCGCTTTTTAAAAGGATTGGACGAATCTTGGCAACAAATTCTTCTTCTTCACGACTAAGGGCGGTGCTGTGGCCTATGGCATGAATTAAGGTGCCGGTTCGCTTGAGGACAACCTGCTCCAGCATGTTTTTTAATATGCCTTCGAATAGTCGATAGCTACCCGGCAGTTCGCCGTCTCGACTTAAAGCAGATTCACTTATGCCTTGCTGGCTAGGGCTGGTTAAATGAAAACTGGCAACTGTGTCGTTTAAGCGCTTCGCATAGGTTTGATAGAAAGGTTTGCCCAAAAGAATAGGATGCTTGCAGCCGTCAATGGCTAGGGGCTTGCTAATAGCCGCTACGGTGGTTAGTAACGTAGAAGCCCATTGCTCACTGATATTTCGGCATGCGCAAAACTGATCAAAATTCACGCCCTGTGGCTGATTGGATAGCAAGGTGGTTAGGGCGGCTTCATCATCTTGATTCGCAGATTTTAGAAAACTAATTCTGGTTTCGCTGGCGCGTTGCCGTCGAGGAACAAAAGTATCAATGACCTTGCCACCGCCGAGCGTGATACTTGATGCAGGATCGCGAATGACAAAGCGGTCGCCAAAGTTACAAATTATGGAAGTTTTGAGTTTGAGTTGATAAAGGCCAGCTTGGGTATCCAGTGGGTGAATGTTCACTACTTGGTGAGATGCTCCTATATGCAGGTGATAGAGTGCGCTGCTTTTGAATGGCCTTGTTCCATCAAGAAGGGTAAGCGTAACGTCAATTCGGGCACATTTGTGATTTAGCGCGGGATCAATAAGCCATTGACCTCGTTCAACATCACTATGATCTAAGCTTATATTCGCCGCGATTCGCTGTCCTGCGATGGCAGATTTAACCTCAGTGGTGTCGAGACGAAGCGACTTTAACCGCGCAAGCCCATCCGTTTGAGTATAAAGAAGGCTGTCGCCTTCACATAACTGTCCTGTGCGGATTGATCCTGTGACGACGGTACCGAAGCCTTTGACGTTAAAGCTCCGGTCGATCAGATACCGGGCTCTTCGATGTTTGATACTGTCAGTGTCTCTGTTTAACCGCTCTGGCAGATCCTGAAGGTGAGCGAGTAACAACTCTATTCCAGAAGGAATGGTGTTCGAGACAGCAAATATTGGAGCGCCGGCAAGGCTCGTCGAGCTTAGTAGCTCTCTAATTTCGTCGCACACTGATTCGATTCTCGGCGCTTCACAGCGGTCAATTTTTGTCAGTGCGACCAGTCCAGAGGAAATGCCCAGTAAATCGAGAACCGCCAGATGCTCCAGTGTCTGAGGCATAATTCCATCATCAGCAGCCACCACCAACATGGCGGCATCAACGCCGCCAACGCCAGCCAGCATATTGTTGATAAAATCAGTGTGTCCTGGGACATCAACAAAACCGATGGTATTGGTGAGGTTGTCATCTTTTGGGCTTGGATAATGGTGATATGCGTAACCCAAGTTAATGGTTAGCCCGCGGGACTTTTCTTCAGCAAGGGTGTCTGTGTTAGTGCCCGTAAGGTGTTTGACGAGCGCAGTCTTACCATGATCTACATGGCCAGCAGTAGCGACTATGAGGGTTCTCGGCACATTGGCTTTAGATGCGTTGAGATCGGGCAAATTGTCATTGATAGGTAAGTTCATTGCGAGCAGTCTACATCGAACTCAAAATCGTGTGCAATTAATGCGGGATCTTTATTTACCCCGCAGCGCTTGCCGGGGCTGGGCTGGGGCGGTTAAATTTAAAGATGAAATATACAAACAGGGCTACAATCGCGGCAGCAATAGCGAACCCAATATTAACCAATCCGGCGTCCCTATTAACAATTCCGTAGCCAATCGCTCCACAAAAAAGTGCGTAGTAAGTAAAAGGCAGCAACGTCTTTCTAATGACGGCTCCTTCCTTGCCGACTAGCCCGGCAACTGCAGATGCTGCAACGACATTATGAACGCAAATTATATTGCCCGAGGCGCCGCCAACGGCCTGCAATGCCACAATCCAAGTAGGATCGACGAGAATCCTCTCGCCTACACCGAATTGAAACAGTGAAAACATCATATTGCTGACGGTGTTGCTGCCCGCAACAAAAGCTCCCAAGCCGCCAATAAACGTAGAGAAAAAGGGCCAAGCGGAGCCGGTGAGACCGGCAACTCCCTCTGCAAGGGCAATAGGCATTTGTTCATATCCAGCAGAGCCGCCGCTTGTGTTAATGAACACTTGTACCATCGGGACTGTAAAGACTAGCGCTGCTGATGCGGGGATTAACGTTTTGACAGAGTCCTTAAAAGCGACCTTATAATCACTGGTCTTGAGTCCGTGTAAAACCATTGTGATTAAGGATACAAGGATAAATATAGTACCGGGTGACCAGAGGGGCTGAAACGAAGCTGAAATATCACTCCCAAAAATTTGCGGCCAGGACCATGTTACAAATGGGTTGGAGTTACGTAGAAAACTTTCAAGATCAAGTGCCCGAAGCCTGGTGAGAACTAGTAATCCAGCTACCAACACATAAGGTGACCAAGCCCGTAAGACGCTCATTTTGGCTGTTAATTCGGCGTTTGGCTGCGAAGTCGGCTGCAAGGTACTTGACCATTCTGCATCCCAATTAGCGCGGTCATCAAAATCCCAGCAATCTTCTTTTTTCGGCATAAGAAAGCCCGTTTTAGCCGCGCTTACGACAATGGCTAGCCCAGCCATCCCACCGAACATAGAAGGAAATTCTGGCCCAAGGTAGGTGGCAACCAAGTAATAGGGGATTGTCATGGCGAATGCCGCGAACAGGGCGAATTTCCAAATTTTGAAGCCATCTGCGAAGGAGCGCGCCTTGCCGAAAAACCGAGTCATGATAGAGGCAACGAGCAAAGGGATGAAGGTGCCAGCGAGGGCGTGAATTAAGGCGATCTTTGTTCCTATAAATGCTAAGAAATCATCCCATTCGGTGTATCCAAGTCGCGCCGCATAATCCATCATCTCTGGATCGGCTGAGAGTCCAGTGCCAACACCTACTAGGATCGGCGTGCCCATAGCCCCAAAGGATACCGGCGTGCTTTGAATGATCATGCCGGCGACAACGGCTGCCATTGCAGGAAACCCTAGGCCAACCATTAACGGAACGGCAACGGCAGCGGGTGTACCAAAACCCGCTGAGCCCTCAATAAATGACCCAAAAAGCCAGGCGATAATAATGACTTGGATGCGCCGGTCTGGGGTGATGTCAGAAAACCCCTGTCGTATAGCCTGTATAGCGCCACTTTGCTGCAGAGTGTTGAGCAGGAGAATGGCGCCGAAAATAATGTAAATCAAAGTTCCGGCGACTATAAGACCGTTGACGCTAGCGGCCAATACCTTGGTAGTCGGCACTCCCCATACGAGCAGCGCTAAACCAGAGGCTGTGAGATAGGCAATTGGCATAGCTCGGCTAGCGGGCCAGCGCAACAAAACCAAGAAGAAGGCGACCGAAATTATGGGTAACAGTGAAAGGACTGCGAGGACAGTAGAGCTCATAATATTATTCTTTTATTTGATTGAGCGATTAGTCACAGAATAGCTTCCCAATAGCTTAGCAGATTCTTGGCCAACACTTAAAGGCCAATGGGGGTGTTAATAGAGGCACTGCTCTTGCCTTTTCTTGTGACGAAGCTTCCATAAACAGAAATCGTTTGTTTTGGGACTAGATTAGTTTTGTTAGTCTAGGAGTAATTTTAATGTATAGGCCGAAATGCCGAAGGTGTGCGTTATGGGAATGACTACAATTGTAATATTAGTCGTTATAGCAGCTCTATTTTTCTATGGGGTCGGAATTTATAATCGTTTGGTTAGTCTCAGAAATCGGTATCAGAATGCGTTTGCGCAAATAGAAGTGCAGCTTAAGCGCCGCTATGATTTGATTCCGAATTTGGTGGAGACAGCAAAAGCCTATATGGCGCATGAGAGCGAGACCTTAGAAGCGGTGATTGCCGCCAGAAATGCGGCGGCAAATGGCTTGCAAGCGGCGGCGGCAAACCCTGGGAATGCTGGCGCACTTAAAGATTTGGCCGGTCAAGAGGGAGCTCTAGCCGGTGCGATGAGCCGATTTAACGTGGTAATGGAAGCCTACCCAGATTTGAAGGCTAGTCAAAACATGATGCAGCTAACTGAGGAGTTAACAGCCACTGAGAATAAAGTGGCGTTTTCTAGGCAAGCTTTTAACGATCAGGTTATGGCTTACAACACATACCGCCAGTCATTTCCTTCAGTGGCGTTTGCTGGGGCTTTTGGTCATAGCTTGGATGCTAGTCTTTTAGAATTTGAGGATAGCGAAGCAATCCAAGAAGCGCCAAAAGTCACATTTTAATCCCGTGTTGGTTAGGTCAGATCTTCGTGAATTTGAATAAGAGGCTCCACCGTGAATTTTTTTGAGTCGCAGGAATCAGCGAAGCGTAATACCGGGAAACTGTATTTTCTTTTCGGGTTAGCTATCCTGTCGTTGGTTGTGGTGACCAATTTGTTCATTATGTTTGTCTTTGGCTTTATGGCTTCAAAAATGACAAGCATGGCTGGAACACAGCAAATGCACTTCGATTGGAATCAATTTCTGATTGTTGGCGCGGCGGTTGCAGTCGTCGTATTTTTTGGCAGTCTCTATAAAATCAAGTCACTTTCTGGAGGCGGATCACGAATAGCTGAAATGCTCGATGGTAAGTTGCTGCTTGGCGGAGGCGAAAATCTTAAAGAGCAGCAAGTCCTCAACGTAGTGGAAGAAATGGCGATTGCCTCTGGTGTACCTGTGCCGCCTGTCTACTTATTAGATGAGGAGGGCATCAATGCATTTGCTGCAGGCTATACCCCAGCTGACGCTGTTATCGGCATTTCAGCTGGGGCGGTTAACGCGCTGAGTCGAGAACAGTTGCAAGGAGTAATCGCTCACGAATTCAGTCATATACTGCACGGTGATATGCGGATCAATATCCGGTTGATTGGGGTGTTGCATGGGATTCTTATCCTTGGAATCGTCGGCAGGAGTTTACTTTACAGTCGAAGCCGAGTTATGAGCTCTCGATCAAAAGGTCATGGTGTGCAGGTAGCGATTGGCGTAGGCCTGATAGTAATCGGTTATATAGGTGTGTTTTTTGGAAATTTGATTAAGGCTGCAGTTAGTCGGCAGCGGGAATATCTGGCGGATGCGTCAGCTGTCCAGTTTACTCGTAACCCGGAAGGAATCGCCGGCGCGCTGATGCAGATAGCACAGCACAGTGGTCGCTCTTATCTCACACACCCAGCAAGCTCTGAAATTAGCCATACATTATTTGAGGAAAATGTACCGAGCTTTCTTAGCGGTATGTATGCGACGCACCCGCCGCTGGAAAAGAGAATCGCAGCGATACTGCCCAATTGGGATGGCAGCTTTGGCTTGCTGAAAAAGGCTGCTCAGGAGCAGCCGGATACAGACGCTAGCCTTCAAAATCAAGCAGGGACGACTCAAGCATCAGCTCCGCTGACTCAGCAAGAAAAAATGACAGCGGTGCTGACTTCTATGGGAGGAATGGTTGCCGCAGAACGCTTGGTTAGAAAAATCGGTAATCCTGAAGCGGAGCACATTGCTTTTGCTGCGCAGCTAATTAAAGAAGCTGAAGGGCCATTGCTCGATGCAGCAAGGGAGCCTTCCGGCGCTAGAGCGGCGCTGTATTTCCTTCTACTGCATCCACAAAATGAATCACGGCAAGCGCAGTTAAAATTAATAGAGGAGTATTCAGACGTTGGCGTTCATCACGAACTGCTCCGGCTTATTGAAAAAGCAAAACCTGTCGATTCTGTAGAACGTTTGCCTATTTCTAGTATTGCCATTGCCAGTTTGCGCCAGCTGTCCAAGGATCAGTACCAACTATTTAAATCAAACTTTGAAAAGCTCATCACACTCGACAATAAAGTGAATCTGTTTGAGTGGGCGCTTCAAAAAACAGTTTTCCACAGCCTTGATGCCGTATTCGAGGGGACTAAACAGTCTATGGGTGGCCGAGCCGAGTTGAGGGATGTTCTGAAGCCAATCTCGATTCTACTGTCGATACTTTGCTACTCTAATAAGTTAGATAAGTTAAGTCCAAGCCAAGCTTTTAAAGCGGGTCAGAAACTTTTGGGGCTAAAGGTTGAGCTGATTCCGAAAGGGACTATTGGGTTTGAATTGCTCAATGATGCTTTGTTTGAACTGGCAAAATTAAAGCCGCTGAAAAAGCCAGCGCTTCTAAAAGCTTGCGCGGCAGTTATTACTGCGGATGGAAAAATAGCTCCTATCGAAGTCGAGCTGCTCCGAGCGGTGGCAGCGACAATTAATTGTCCTATGCCACCGCTCATAGCGCCCGATAACTAGCCATTTCTAAGCTTTGCTTGAGCTGCCGCTAATCTCGCAATAGGGACTCGAGGCGGTGAGCAGCTTACATAGTTTAGCCCAGCACGATGACAAAAATCGATCGATGAAGGATCGCCCGCATGCTCGCCACAGATACCGAGCTTTAAGTCGGGCTTGACGCTACGGCCTTTGTCGACAGCCAAGTCAATTAATTTACCAACCCCTGTTTGATCAAGGCTAGCAAATGGGTTTTGGTTGTAAATTTCCTTACGCTGGTACTCGTCGTAGAACGAGCCCATATCATCGCGACTAAGGCCTAACGTGGTCTGGGTTAAGTCATTGGTACCAAAACTAAAGAAGTCCGCTTCTTTGGCAATTTCATCAGCTGTAATTGCAGCGCGCGGAACCTCGATCATAGTTCCGACTAGATATTTAATACGGACCTTGCGACTGGCCATTACTTCTTTTGCTACCCTGTGGACGATTCGCAGTTGATCAGCTAGTTCTTCGCGGAATCCCACCAGAGGAATCATGATTTCTGGTTTGACTTTAATGCCTTTTTTACCTTTTAGTACCTGAGCGGCAGCTTCAAAGATTGCACGGGTTTGCATTTCAGTAATTTCAGGATAGATGATGCCAAGACGGCAGCCACGGCAGCCTAACATTGGGTTTTCTTCATGCAGTGCTTTGATGCGATCAATGACAAAATCGAACGGTACATTCAGTTTTTCTGCTAATTGACGTCTAACTACATCATCATGGGGTAGGAATTCGTGTAAAGGTGGGTCAAGTAGTCTTATGGTTACAGGGCGCCCGTTCATTGCTTTGAATAAGCCAACAAAATCTTTCTTCTGGAAGGGTAGTAATTTGCGCAGTGCGGCGCGTCGCTGGACTTCATCTACAGCTAAAATCATCTGCCGCATATAATCGATTCGGTCTCCATCGAAGAACATATGTTCAGTTCGACAGAGTCCAACCCCTTCTGCCCCAAAAGCCACTGCTTGCGCAGCCATAGCGGGGGTGTCAGCGTTTGTGCGGATATTCATCGAACGGTGCTTGTCGGACCATTTCATCACGGTTTGAAAAAGCTCGTAAGTATAGCTATTGGCAGGCTTCATGCCGCCTTCTAATACGCGCTTCACCTCAGAGTCGGTGCTCTCGATCATGCCTGCATAAATCATTCCGGTGCTGCCATCTATGGATATGTAGTCACCCTCTTTGAGCATGGTTTTGCCAGCCGTTAAGGTGCCTTTCTCATAGTTGATAGCAATGTCACCGGCGCCGCAAACACAAACTTTACCTAACTGGCGAGCGACTAGTGCTGCATGTGAGGAAACACCGCCTCGAGAAGTGAGTATGCCTTGGGAGTGGAGCATGCCTTTTAGATCGTCGGGAGATGTTTCTGTTCGACAAAGAACCACTCTGTTGCCTTTGCGAGTTTCTATCTCAGCGGTTGCTGCTGTGAAAGCAATTCGACCAGTTGCCCCACCTGGCCCAGCGGGCAGGCCTTGGCCTATTTTATTCGCAGCTTTGAGGGATTTTGGATCAAACACTGGAACCAAGAGTGAATCAATAGATTCAGCGGGGATCTTAAGCAATGCAGTTTCCTGGGTCATGAGTCGTTCTTTTTGCATTTCTACAGCAATTCTCACAGCGGCTAAGCCGGTACGTTTGCCATTTCGAGTTTGCAGGATGAAAAGTCGGCCTTTTTCTATGGTGAATTCAAAATCTTGCATGTCTTTAAAGTGCTTCTCGAGTCTGTGGCGGACTTTTTCGAGGTCTTTAAAGCTTTTTGGCATTTCATTTTCTAGATTGGCAATGGCATTAGGTGTTCGGACACCTGCAACGACATCTTCTCCTTGGGCGTTAATCAAGTATTCTCCGTAAAATACTTTCTCGCCATTTGCTGGGTCTCTAGTAAAAGCAACGCCGGTGGCGCTGTCATTTCCGGCATTGCCAAATACCATCGCCTGAATGTTTACAGCGGTACCCCATTCGGCGGGTATACCGTATTGTTGACGATAGAGAATAGCGCGATCGTTTTTCCATGAGCCAAATACCGCGCCGACTGCTCCCCAGAGTTGTTCCATGACATCTTGTGGGAATGCACTTTTAGTTCTCTTAGCAATTAACGCCTTGTAACGCTTTACTAATTCTTGCAAGTCATCGGTACTCAGGTCGGCATCAAGCTCAACTCGAAGGCTGGATTTCAACTTCTCTAAAACTTCGTGGAATGGGTCTTCTTCTGAGTCATTCCTGGCTTGAACACCCATAACCACATCGCCATACATCTGAATGAAACGGCGATAGCAATCCCATGCAAACCGCGGATTCTCCGATACTTCTGCAAGGCCACGAACTGTTTTATCGTTCAGACCCAGATTAAGAATGGTGTCCATCATCCCCGGCATGGAATCTCGCGCACCGGATCTGACTGAGACGAGAAGGGGGTTACTATTGCCGCCAAATTTCTTACCTAACTGATTCTCTATGTCCACAATGGCCGATTTAACGTTGCGCATCAACGAAGAGGGGTAGCTGCGCTCGTTGTCATAATAGTAACCACACACTTCTGTACTAACGGTGAAGCCTGGAGGAACTGGCAAACCAATTGATGCCATTTCAGCCAAATTGGCACCTTTGCCTCCTAAGAGTTCTCGCATAGTGGAATTGCCATCAGTCTTTTTGCCGAAGGCATAAACATATTGCTTTAAGGGAGAGGCTTTTTTTGCGTTGTTAGCGGTTTTTCTTGTTGAAGATCTTGTCATAACTGTGCTTATGCCCTTGATATAACTTGGAATTTTGTTTGCCTCACTAACTGTTTGGCTTAGATTTGGCTGGTTAACTAGTTGGGCGCCAAAGCGGGGGGTGTTTCACCCATAAATCCTGCGCCAAAACCCTATGATAACACCCGCCTGAGGCTACCGACTCGGGTTGGGCAGAATAATGCACAATTGCTGTTAAATCCAGCCTTGAATTGAATGTAATATAGTTTAGCTATTTGACCGACTAACACTTTCAAGAGTCTGATTTATATTAGTTTTATTTCAGCCTGCACCCCATATTATGGTGATCGTTTGTTAACTAAAGTTAGTTATGATGGTTTGACTTTAGTTGGCAGCATCAATAATCGGCTGCTTAAGTAAAAATTAACGAGAAGGGTGCCGTTGATCGCAATTAGGCGGCAAATATAAGGAGTCGGGATTGTGGCGTGCAGAATACTCCGGTACGATCCTCAACCTCTAGTGTAAATACGATGAAGTTATCGGGTTTATGCTCAACGGAACCA
>MDTF01006534.1_pt1 | contig 13604 bp, 8 predicted proteins | sample 811191 | NCBI WGS metagenome assembly MDTF01 (sample SAMN05326649, study PRJNA326480) | marine metagenome | isolation source: seawater | place: Southern Ocean | collected 2011
CAAATGGGCAGAGCCTGTTAAAAAATGATCCATTAATCACAATAGAGAGTGACAAATCTAGTGTTGAAATTCCTTCCTCCTATGAAGGAAAAATTAAGTCAATAAATATTAAAGTAGGAGACAAAGTATCGGAAGGAGACATAATATTAATTTTAGAAAATAGTAAAGAGATTAAAGAGAGGCCTAAAATTGAAAAAGAAGAAATAAAAGAAGAAATAAAAAAAGAAATAATAGTAAACGAAAATCTAAAACAAGACTTTTTAGCAAAAAATATTTCTGAAATTTCAGCAGCAAGTCCCAAGGCACGTAAATTTGCAAGAGAACTTGGTGTAGATATAAACGAGATCGACGGAAGTCAGCGACAAGGAAGAGTTATAGAGAAGGATATAAAAAATTTTATATCTTCTAAAATTAACAAATCATCAGAGATAAAAAAAACACAACCAAATAAAATTAAAAGTGATTTTTCCCATTCAGATTTTGGAGAAATAGAAGTCAAAGATATGCCAAGAGTTAAAAAATTAGCATCAACTTATTTAGTAAACTCTTGGACAACAATACCTCATGTAACTAATCATGACGAAGCTGATATTACTGAAATGGACGATTTTAGAAGCTCACTTACAGACATATATACAGGTGAGAAAAAAAAAATTTCACCACTAGCATTTATAGTTAAAGCTTTAGTTAGGTCTTTGAAAAAATTTCCAAACTTTAATTCATCAATAGATGACATAGTAAATGGGAAAATTACTATGAAAAAATATTTTCATGTTGGGATTGCAGTAGACACACCTCATGGTCTGATGGTACCTAAAATACGAAATGTTAATAATAAAAATATTAGTCACATAAGCAATGAATTAAAAACTGTAAGTGAACAGTGTAGAAATTTAAAGATAAATAAAAAAGAATTATTTGGTGGGTCTATGACAATTACTAGTCTTGGAGGTATTGGTGGTTCATTTTTTACACCAATAATAAATTTTCCAGAAGTTGCAATTTTAGGAGTAGGAAAATCTCAAAAAAAACAAGTTTTTATTAATGGTAAATTTCAAACAAGGACAATGCTTCCTATTTCACTATCATATGATCACAGAATAATTGATGGTGCAGAAGCTGCTAGATTTAATAATGATCTTAAAGAAAATCTAGGTAGAAATTTTGCCTATAAATTAGCTATATAAATTTTTATGTCAAAAACAGCATCATTATTTAGTGCATTACTTTGTACTTTAATATGGGGAACAACTTTTATAGCTCAAGATACGGGGATGGATGATATTGGACCGTTCACATTTAATGCTGTAAGATTTTTTGTTGGTTTCCTAGCAGTAGCACCGTTAGCTTTTATTTTTGAAAGAAAAAAAATTTTAAAAACAGTAAAGAAAGATCAAAAAAAATTTATTAACTTAGCTATTTTAATAGGTTTTTCTTTGTTTTTAGGGTCTGCACTGCAACAAGTGGCCCTACTCTATACAGATGTTGCTAATGCAGCATTTTTCACCATTTTTTATGTACCAATGGTCCCATTCATAATTTTTTTTATGTATAAAAAACCAATTCATTGGAGTGTCTGGCCTTCAGTTTTTTTATGTGTAATGGGTGGATATTTACTTACTAATTTTTATAGTGCAACAGTTAGAATTGGTGATGCACTTGTAATAATGGGAGCCTTCTTCTGGAGTACACACATTATATTTACTGGTAAAATTATAGAGAACTATAATTTACCATTAACGATTGGTTCAATTCAAACTTTAATTGTTGCTACTTTATCATTTATTTTAGGATTAATTCTTGAAGACTTTATCTGGTCAAATATCCTTAAAGAAAAATTTCAAATTCTTTATGCAGGAATTTTATCTGGGGGTTTTGCTTTTGTTTTACAAATTTATGCTCAAAAAAATATATCTCCTGCTCCATCAGCAATAATTTTTTCTTTAGAAGGTGTTTTTGCAACAATAGCTGCATGGATTATATTAAGCCAAGTATTAGATATAAATAATTTATTTGGATGCTTATTTATTTTATTTGGAGTTTTATTTTCCCAATTGGCACCTATGATAAAAAAATAATTAATTATATATTATTATAAATAAAATTATTGAAACAATAATTCTATAAATTACAAAAATATTTAAAGAAAACTTATTGATATAATTCAAAAAAAATTTTACAGTAAAGTAAGAAGATAAAAAAGATAACACTATTCCTATAAATACAAGATAGTTAAGATCCAAACTTTGTTTTATAACATCTTTTAAACCTAATATACTTGCTCCTGTTAGTGCTGGTATAGCTAATAAAAAAGAAATTTTGCTTGAGTCTATTCTAGTAAATTTAAAAATTCTTGCAGCTGTGATTGTTATTCCGGCTCTACTCACACCAGGCATCAAGGCAAGTATTTGAAATAATCCAATATATAGTATTGTTTTAAAGTTTAGGTTAGATGATATTTTTTTATCAGATTTATTTTTATCAGCAAAATATAAAAGAACCGCAAATATCAAAGTAGTCCAGGCAATAATTTTTACATCTCTTAAAAAATAGATTAATCCCGTATTGTAAAGAATATAGCCGACTAAAATAAGCGGGATAGAACCAAAAATAATTAATGTTAATATTTGTGGATTATTTTTTATGTCTCGTAATTCTTTTCTGAAGAAAAAAATAATTGCCAGCAAAGAACCTAGATGTAAGCTAACATCTATCAATAGTGAGTTTGATCTAAACTCATATAGAGTAGAAATAACAAATAAGTGTGCAGATGAACTTATGGGTAAAAATTCTGACACACCCTGGATTAATGATAAAATTACAATTTCAATAATGTTTGAAAGCATTTCGTTCTTCGTAACTTAAAAAATCTATAATTTAAACAATTCGATTTTGACATAATAGATATGCAAAACGTAAAAAAAGGTAATATTAAAGAGTTTTTGTGAAATATAGGTCATATATATTGACCTAGTTTAACTTTTTTTCATTAAAAGCTTGATATATGCTTAATAAAAAAAGGATTAAATATGTTAAAGAAAATGCAAAAATTTGTAAATATAGGTCAACAAAACCCACCTAAAAGAGAAGCATCAAACAGGAAAGCTGACTTTAATGAAATTTATGATGAATTTATTCAGGAAAAAGCAGGTGAGCAAGCAAGCAGATGTTCACAGTGCGGAGTCCCTTTTTGTCAAGTTCATTGTCCTTTAAGTAATAATATTCCTGACTGGTTAAAATTGACAGCCGAAGGAAGACTGAAAGAAGCTTATGAATTGGCACAAAGTACAAATAATATGCCTGAGGTGTGTGGAAGGATTTGTCCCCAAGATAGATTATGTGAAGGCAATTGTGTTATTGAACAATCTGGACACGGAACAGTTACAATAGGATCAGTTGAAAAATATATAACAGATACAGCTTGGAAAAGGGGCTGGGTAAAACCAATTGAAGTTAGAAGAGAGAAGAGTCAAAGTGTAGGGATTGTAGGTGCGGGACCTGCAGGATTAGCTGCAGGTGAACAATTACGTAAACTTGGTTATCAAATTACAATATATGATCGTTATGATAGATCAGGTGGATTATTAATTTATGGAATTCCAAATTTTAAACTAGAAAAATTTACAGTAGAGAGAAGAACTAAACTACTAGAAGAAGGTGGTATAAAATTTATACAAAACTTTGAAGTAGGTAAAGATGCTACACTTAATCAATTAAGAGAAAAGCATGATGCAATATTAATAGCAACTGGAGTCTATAAAGCTCGAGAAGTGGATTTACCCGGTAAAGATTTAGCTAATATTTTTCCAGCAATGGATTTTCTAACTGCCTCGAATAAAAAAGGTCTAGGAGATCGAGTGGAATTATTTGACAATGGAACTTTAAATGCAGAAGGAAAAGATATTGTTGTAATAGGTGGTGGTGATACAGCAATGGACTGTGTCAGAACTTCTATTAGGCAGAATGCAAAATCTGTAAAATGCCTATACAGAAGAGATAAAGAAAATATGCCTGGATCAGCTCGTGAAGTTAGAAATGCAGAAGAAGAAGGTGTTAAATTTGTTTGGCTATCTAGTCCAAAAAAGTTTATCGGAAAAAATAAAATTGAAAGTTTGATTGTAGATAAAATAAGATTGGGTGGACCAGATGATAGTGGTAGAAGAAAACCAGAAATACAAGAAAATTCAGAATTTAATATAAAGGCTGATATAGTTATAAAGGCCCTAGGATTTGATCCTGAAAACTTACCACAACTATTCGATTCAAAAGATCTGCAGGTAACCAAATGGGGTACTTTGAAAGTAGATTTTAATACAATGGAAAGTAACCTACCTGGAGTATTTGCTGCAGGTGATATAGTTAGAGGCGCTTCATTAGTAGTTTGGGCTATTAGAGACGGAAGAGATGTTGCAGATTCAATTAGGGTATTTTTAGAAAAGAAAGAAACCAAAATAGAAAAAGTTGCATAATGAAAAACTATTTAAAAAATCAAAAAATCTTAGAAGAAGGACATGTTTACTCAAAAAGTATGGAGCATGATGCTTGTGGAGTTGGTTTGATTGTTTCTACAGAAGGTAAAAAGTCAAGAAAAGTAGTCGAGTATGGAATTAATGCTTTAAAAGCAGTTTTTCATAGGGGAGCAGTTGATGCTGATGGAAAAACAGGAGATGGAGCTGGAATTCATCTAGAAATTCCTACTGATTTCTTTGCTGAAAAAATAGAAATTACAGGTCACAAACATGACGGTTCAGAAATATGTGTGGGCATGATTTTTTTACCAAGAAATAATTACGAAGCACAAGAAAATGCAAGGACAATAGTCGAGAGTGAGCTTACTAAAAGTAATTTTAATATTTATGGTTGGAGACAAGTTCCAGTTAATACAAAAGTTCTTGGAGAAAAAGCAAAATTTACTAGGCCAGAAATCACTCAGGTATTATTTAAAAATAATGATAAAAATCTAACAGGGAAAGAGCTCGAACGTAAACTTTATGAATCAAGAAGAAAAATAGAAAAAGAAGTAATTAAAAATGCAATAGAAGGGTTTTATATTTGCTCACTTAGTTACAAATCTATTATTTATAAGGGAATGTTTTTAGCAGAGTCTATTGCTGATTTTTATACCGATTTAAAAGATGAGCGATTCATATCGCGTTATGTAATATTTCATCAAAGATTTTCTACAAATACTGCTCCTAGTTGGGATCTTGCCCAACCTTTTAGAGCAATAGCTCATAACGGAGAGATAAACACTCTAAAAGGAAATTATAACTGGATGAAAGTTCATGAGCAAGAAATGAATAGTCCATTATTTGAAAACATGGAAAATTTAAAACCTGTTATTCCTGTTGGATCATCAGACTCTGCAGCTTTAGATAGTGTGTTTGAATTATTAAATATTTCTGGACAGCCAGCACCTCTTGCAAAGTTAATGTTAATTCCTGATGCTTGGTCTAAAAAAAGTAAGACACTTCCTAAAGATCATCAGCAATTATTTAATTTTTTGAATAGTACTATGGAGCCTTGGGATGGACCAGCAGCAATTGCTGGGACAGATAATGAATGGGTAATAGCTGCTACTGATAGAAATGGTCTGCGTCCAATGCGATACACAATTACTAAAGACAAAATTCTTTGCGCTGGATCAGAAACAGGAATGGTAGAATTAGATGAAAAGAAAATAATTGTAAAAGGAAGATTGGGACCTGGAGAAATAATTGGCGTTAGAATAGAAAAAGGTAAAGTATTTACGAATAATCAAATTAAAGATTTCCTAGCAAAAGAATATAAACATTTTAATAACCAAATTATTGAACTAGATAAGAAACTTACAATTAAAAATGAAAAATTCATTTTTTCTGGAGAAGAACTTAGAAAAAGACAGCATGCATTTGGCTATAGTCTTGAGGATTTAGAACTCATTCTCCATCCAATGGCAGAAGATGCAAAAGAGGCAATAGGTTCAATGGGTGATGACACACCTCTTGCGGTTTTATCTGACAAATATAGACCTCTTTATCATTTTTTTAGACAAAATTTTAGTCAAGTAACTAACCCACCTATTGACTCCTTGAGAGAAAACAAGGTTATGAGTTTAAAAACAAGATTTGGGAATCTTGGAAATATTTTAGATTTTACAAATTTAACTCAAGAAAACATATATGTTCTCAGTAGTCCTATTTTATCTAACTCACAGTTAGAAAAATTTATAAATTTTTTTGGCAAAAACTCTGCTACGATCGACTGTACTTTTGATAAGAAAGAAAATCTTCAGCAAGCAATAAAAAGAATTCAATATGAGTCTGAGATTTCAGTCAGAAAAGGTGTAACGCAACTTATTTTGAGTGATAAAAGTGTTTCTGAAGAAAGATTAGCGATACCAATGCTTTTGGGTGTTGGAGCAATAAATACTCATCTTATTAAAAATAAATTAAGGGGATATGCATCTATTAATGCCGAAACAGGAGAGGCATTGGATACACATTCATTTGCGACTCTTATTGGAGTAGGAGCCACGACTGTAAATCCTTATTTGGCATTAGATAGCTTACATCAAAGATTTGAAAAAAAATTATTTGGTAAATTTGCTTATGATGAATGTATAGAAAGATTCATTCAATCAGTGAATTATGGATTGCTGAAAATAATGTCAAAAATGGGAATATCAGTTTTAAGTTCATATAGAGGTGGATGTAATTTTGAGACAGTTGGTTTAAGCAGAACTGTTGCATCAGAGTATTTTCCAGGGATTTTATCTAAAATATCTGGAATAGGATTGAGTGGAATTGAAAAAAAACTAAGAACTATTCATAAAGAAGCATTTGACGATAATAATACAGTTTTACCTATTGGGGGACTTTATAGATATAGAAAAAATGGAGAAACTCATCAATATCAAGGAAAATTAATGCACCTATTACAAAGCTCTGTTGGATCAAATTCTTTTGAAGGTTACAAAAAATATGTTAGTGGAATTTATAATCTACCCCCCATACATTTAAGGGATCTTATTGGATTTAGAGAAAGAAACCTAAATCCTCCTATAGATATTTCTGAAGTAGAACCAATAGAAAATATTTTAAAAAGATTTGGTAGTGGAAGCATGTCCCATGGAGCCTTGTCAAAAGAAGCTCACGAAACATTAGCAATAGGAATGAATCGAATTAAGGGTGCTTCTTGCAGTGGAGAAGGAGGAGAAGATGAAAAAAGATTTACTAAAATGGATAACGGGGATAGTGCAAACTCTAGAGTAAAACAAATTGCATCAGCAAGATTTGGTGTAACAATTAATTATCTAAATAATTGTAATGAAATTGAAATTAAAATTGCACAAGGAGCAAAACCGGGTGAAGGTGGACAGTTGCCTGGTTTTAAAGTTACAAATGAAATTGCAAGATTAAGACATTCAACTCCAGGAGTAACATTAATATCACCACCACCACACCATGATATTTATTCAATCGAAGATTTAGCACAATTAATTTATGATCTTAAGCAAATAAATCCAAAAGCCAGAGTGGGCGTAAAATTAGTTGCATCATCAGGGATAGGAACTATTGCAGCTGGGGTAGCAAAAGCAAAAGCAGATATAATTTTAATATCTGGTCATAATGGTGGTACAGGAGCCACTCCACAAACAAGCGTTAAATATGTGGGCATTCCATGGGAAATGGGCTTGACTGAAGTTAATCAAGTTTTAACCTTAAATAATTTAAGACACACGGTAACATTAAGAACGGATGGAGGAATTAAAACTGGAAGAGATGTTGTTATAGCAGCAATGATGGGTGCCGAGGAGTATGGAGTGGCAACAACAGCTTTAGTGGCAATGGGTTGTATAATGGTTAGACAGTGTCATTCTAATACTTGTCCAGTTGGAGTTTGTACCCAAGATGATGAGTTAAGAAAGAAGTTTGCTGGTACACCAGAAAAAGTAGTTAATTTATTTTCATTTATTGCTCAAGAAGTTAGGGAAATTTTAGCTGGAATTGGTTTTAAATCCTTAAATGAGATAATTGGAAGAACTGATTTATTAAGGCAGGTAAGCAAAGCTTCGTCTAATTTAGATGATTTAGATTTAAACCCTCTATTTGTTCAGGCTGACCCTGGAGATAATCTAAGATATTGTGAGAAAAAGGAAATTAATTTTGTTCCAGATACCTTAGATCAAGAAATAATACCTGAAATTAAAGATCAAATTGGAAAAGTAAAAATTATTGATAAAGAGTATATCATTAAAAATACTCATAGAACTGTAGGAACAAGAATATCTCATCATTTATATAAAGAGTATGGAAATGAAAAATTGGAGAATGATTTTTTAACGCTTCAATTTAAAGGTTCTGCCGGCCAGTCATTTGGCGCTTTTGGAATAAAAGGTTTAAAACTTGTTCTTAAAGGTGATGCCAATGATTATGTTGGAAAGGGTTTATCAGGAGCAACAATTTCAATTAAACTTCCAGATGAAAGTAATTTAATTTCAAACGAAAATACAATAATTGGTAATACAGTATTATATGGAGCAACTTCAGGAAAGCTTTTTGCAGCAGGTCAGGCAGGAGAAAGATTTGCTGTAAGAAATTCAGGAGCCATTACTGTTATTGAAGGTTGTGATTCTAATGGATGTGAATATATGACTGGTGGGTCTGTAGTAGTACTTGGTGAAGTAGGAGATAATTTTGGTGCGGGCATGACTGGCGGAATGGCTTTTATTTATGATTTAAATAATGACTTTGAAAAAAAAGTTAATCCAGAAACTGTAATATGGCAAACACCAGAGACAGATCATTGGATAAATTATTTAAAAAATTTAGTTAAAGAACATTTTAAAGAGACAAATTCTAATTTATCTGAAAAAATTTTAGAAAATTTTGATAAAGAGATAGCTAATTTTATACAAGTTTGTCCTAAGGAAATGATTAATAAACTTCAAAATCCGATTACATATAAATCAAAAATTAAAGATGCAAGTTAAATAATTAATTTTACTTCTTTTTTAATTATATCAAGCCATTTTTTTTTAGATAAACTATGGTCACCATTTTTTACAACAACTAACTTTTTTCTAGCATTTGTAAAAATTTTTAAAACTTTTCTAGAATAAATTAAGGGTACAGAATTGTCTTTTGAACCATGCACCATAGTTACTTTTATATTTTGACTAATTGATTTATCTAAAACTTTGTTTTTTCTCCCATCCTTTATAAGTTGATAAGTTATTGGATATTCATATTCTTCACGTTTTAAATTAATTCTACCTTTACTAATTATTTCTTTTTTCATTTTTTTTGAAAACTTTCTCCACATTAAATTTTCTAAAAATTCTGGCGCAGAACCAATACCAAGAAATCCCTTAATTTGATTTTTAAAATTTTGAAATTGATTGAGTGCAATCCAGGCGCCCATACTAGAGCCAATCAAAATAAAATTATTTTTTTTTATAATTTTTTTAATTAGCAAGCAGGTTTCTGTGCTCCATTTTGAAATATTTCCATCAATGAAATTACCTGATGATTTACCATGACCAGAGTATTCTAGCGCTAAAAATCCTAATTTATTTTTTTTTGCAAAATCTAACAATGCTTTTGGTTTTTTTCCCTCTAAATCGGACATGAATCCGTGTAAAAAAACAATATATGTGCTGTCTTTTTGAATTTTTTTTAAATACCTGATTTTTTTTGATTTTGAAATCTCATAATAGCAGTATCTAGTCATAAGAGTTTATTAGTTAATTGTATTCATATATAATCATACCAGATGTCATCTAATTTAAAAGTTTTGCAAGTAATTCCAAAATTAGGATATGGAGGAGCAGAAACAGGATGTTTCGATGTTGCTCATTATTTACCCGAAAATAATTGTAAATCATTTGTAGTTACTAGTGGAGGTGATCTAATAAAATTTATTAATAAGGAAAAAGTGAAGTTAATCAAATTGCCAGTTCATAGCAAAAATCCAATGATAATTTTACTAAATTCATTTGCCTTGATAGCAATTATCTTGTTTTATAATATTTCCATTGTTCATGCGCGAAGTCGAGCACCCGCATGGTCTTGTTTGTTAGCAACAAAATTGACTGGCAGGAAGTTTGTTACAACATTTCATGGAACATATAACTTTAAACATAAAATAAAAAAAATTTATAATTCTGTAATGGTAAAATCAGATTTGATTATAGCTGGATCAAATTCTATTTTTTCACACATTAGAGAAAGCTATTCAGAATTTTTAAATGATAAAAAAAAATTTCTTGTAATCTTTAGAGGAATAAACGTGGATTATTTTGATCCGTCTACTAAAATAGATACTGAAGAAAAAATTCTCTTAAAAGACTGGAAGATAGAAGATAATAAAAAAATAATTTTATTGCCAGGAAGACTAACTTCCTGGAAAGGACAAGAGTTATTTATTGAAGCCATTAATCTAGTTAATATTGAACTAGGATATGAAGCTTTTTATGCAGTTATTTTAGGAAGCGATCAAGGAAGAGATTTATATAAAAAAAAATTAGTTAGGCTCTGTGAGCAGTACCGAATATCTAAGCAGGTAAAATTTATTGCTCATTGTAAAGATATGGCCTTAGCATATAAAGTTGCAAAAATAATTGTTTCTGCCTCGATTGAACCAGAGGCGTTTGGAAGAGTTTCGGTTGAAGCGCAATCTATGGAGAAACTAATAATAGCAAGCAATATTGGAGGGTCGAACGAAACTATTATTGATGGAAAAACTGGTTTTTTGTTTGAGTCTGGTGACTCTAAATCGTTAAGCAAAAAAATTCTTAAAGCTTTAATTTTAGATGAAACTGAGTTGAAAAAAATTGGTACAGAAGGTAGAAAAAATATAGTTGAAAAGTTTAATGTTGAAAAAATGTGCTTTTCTACTTATTCAGAGTACAAAAGATTAATAAATTAAATGCCTACAATTACATTACCAGATGGAAACAGCTTAGATTTTCCAAAAAAAGTAACAGGATTAGAGATAGCAGAAAAAATTAGTAAATCATTAGCCAAGCAAGCAATGGTGATAAGCGTCAATGGAGAACTTAAAGATCTAGATTTTTTAATAGAAAAAGATAGCTCGGTAAAAATATTTACCTCAAAAAATAAGGAAGGTCTTGAAACAATCAGGCATGACACTGCCCATATTTTAGCAATGGCCGTTCAAGAACTCTTTCCCGGAACACAGGTTACGATTGGTCCGGTTATAGAAAATGGTTTTTATTATGATTTCGCAAGAAAAGAACCTTTTACTGAAGACGATTTAAAAAAAATTGAAGAAAAAATGAAAGTAATAGTTGATCGTGATGAAAAAACAAAAAGAGAAGTTTGGGAACGAAACAAAGCTATTAAACACTTTAAAAAAAAAGGAGAGATCTATAAAGCAAAATTAATTGAAAGCATTCCAGAAGATCAAGAAGTATCGATTTATTTTCATGGTGATTGGCATGACTTATGTAGAGGGCCACATTTATCTTCAACAGGAAAAATTGGGAAATTTTTTAAATTAACAAAAGTTTCTGGTGCATACTGGCGAGGAGATTCCAACAATGAAATGCTTCAAAGAATCTATGGTACTAGCTGGGCAAGCCAAAAAGATTTAGATGAATATCTGAAGAGAATTGAGGAGGCTGAAAAAAGAGATCATAGAAAGTTAGGAAGAGAAATGGATTTATTTCATTTTAGAGAAGAAAGTCCGGGGGCGGTTTTTTGGCATGAAAAAGGTTGGGCATTATTTCAAAAATTAATCAATTATATGAGAGCAAGACAAGATGCTGCTGGCTATAAAGAAGTAAATACGCCCGAGGTTTTAGATAGATTATTATGGGAAAAATCTGGCCATTGGGAAAAATATGGTGAGAACATGTATACATCTCAAACACCTGACGAAAAAGTGTTTGCGATTAAACCGATGAACTGTCCTGGACATATTGAGGTTTTTAATCAAGGATTAAAAAGTTATCGTGATTTACCATTAAGAATTACTGAATTTGGTAAAGTTCATAGATATGAACCATCTGGTTCTCTTCATGGTCTTTTAAGAGTGAGAGCATTTACACAAGATGATGCACACATTTTTTGTTCTGAAGATCAAATAACAAGCGAATGTTTAAATGTGACCAATCTAATTTTAGATATTTATAAAGATTTAGGTTTCGAAAATGTTATTCTTAAATATGCTGATAGACCCGAGGTTAGAGTTGGAGAAGATGAAGTTTGGGATAAAGCAGAAAATTCATTACTCGAAGCAGTGAAAGCATCAAAACTAGAATATACTATTAATAAAGGTGAAGGTGCATTCTATGGTCCTAAGATTGAATTTGTTCTAAGAGATGCAATAGGAAGAGATTGGCAATGTGGGACATTACAAGTTGATCTGAATTTACCAGGTAGGTTAGATGCTTCTTACGTTGATAAAGATGGAACCAAAAAAGTTCCTGTTATGCTTCATCGAGCACTATTTGGTTCCTTGGAAAGATTTATTGGAATATTAATAGAACATTATGCAGGTAAATTTCCACTTTGGATTTCTCCCTTACAAACAGTTGTTATACCTATCTCGGAAGAATTTGATAACTATGCTATTGAAGTATCAAAAAAAATAAAAGAAGTGGGCTTAAGTTCTCTTGTTGATTTAAAAAAACACAATTTAAATTACAAAATTAGAGATCATTCATTAGCTAAAGTACCTCTTTTACTTATTTGTGGTAAAAAAGAAGTTGACAGTAACACAGTAACTATTAGAAGGTTGGACTCTAACAAACAAGAAAATATGGATTTAGATTTATTCTTAAAAAAATTCTCTGCTTTAAATAAAGCATCATCAAACTAAGTGGCAGATTTCAAACAAAATTATTTTCAAAGAAGAACGAAGGATAGAGGACCAAGATCTAACAATCGAATTTCTGCACCTGAGGTTCAGGTCATTGGTAGTGAGGGTGAAAACTTAGGAGTTTTAAGTACCAACGAAGCAATATCAATGGCAAAAAATCTGGGTTTAGATTTAATTGAAATTGCACAAAACTCTAATCCCCCAGTCTGCAAAATAATGGATATTGGAAAATTCAAATATGATGCTCAAAAAAAAGCTAACCTAGCAAAAAAGAAACAAAAAATTGTATTATTAAAGGAAATTAAGATGAGGCCGGTAACAGAGAATCATGATTATGAATTTAAAGTTAAAAATGCAAAAAAATTTATATCGAAAGGAGATAAAGTTAAATTTACAATTAGATTTAAGGGTCGCGAATTACAGCACTCACACCTTGGTAATGAGTTAATGACCAAGATCAAAGAAGATATGAAGGATATTGGTAAGGTAGAATTACACCCTAAGTTTGATGGCAAACAAATGATTATGGTAATTCAGCCATTATAAGACTTAATTAAGGTTGTAAATTTAAATCATTCTTTGTATAACCTCGCAGAAATATGCCTAAACTAAAAACTAAAAGCTCAGCAAAAAAAAGATTTAAAATATCAGCCACAGGGAAAGTGATGATGGCTCAAGCTGGAAAAAGACATGGTATGATCAAAAGAACAAATTCACAAATTAGAAAATTAAGAGGCACAACTGCTATGTCAAAACAAGATGGCAAAATAGTTAAA
>MDTF01008811.1_pt1 | contig 13600 bp, 11 predicted proteins | sample 811191 | NCBI WGS metagenome assembly MDTF01 (sample SAMN05326649, study PRJNA326480) | marine metagenome | isolation source: seawater | place: Southern Ocean | collected 2011
GTGCGTTATCGCTCGGACCTGCATCTAAAATTGGCGCTGCAACAATAGCAACTACTTTAGAAGTTCCTATATCAAGGCCAACAATCAAATCTCTATCATTTTTTTTAGTCATCATACTTTTCCGTTAAAATCAGGCTTTTGACCTGGTTTCCAAATTACCGACAAGCCATTTGGATAACGCATATCCATTTCAGCTATCTGTGACTGATAATGCTTTAATTCATTCAAATACACCCGTAAAAAACGCTTAAATCGTTCTTCACTTTCTGCACGACCTAGCACAATGAGAATGTCATTAGTTAATCCTATGCTCCATGCTCTTCTGTTATCCATTACCAAAGTTTTTATCTTTAAACCATGCTGATGTAGTGCTTCATCCATTGTTATAAAACGACTTGTCATAATTAATTGACTAGCTTCTGGTCCATCAAGCTTTGACAGGCCTTCTAGTACATTTTTATTTGAAGAGATAAATATTTCGCCATCCTTGTTAACCAGGCTTTTATTTTTCCATCGGGCAACTGGAACTTTTTCTTCTACAATCAAATGTAAGCTATCAGGCCATACTCGCTTCACATGCACTCTTTTAACCCAGGGTAAAGACTTTCCAGCATTACTAATTTGCGAAACATCAATACTTAAAAAACTTCCTCGTGTGTGAGGCTTTATTACCTCCACCAATACCGCTTTATTAGCGTGATCAAAGCTACCTTCTACCATCACATGTAAAATAGGCAAAATATTACTTTGGCTAACAATCCAACTCGCACCAACTAACCCCGTTAACATCAAGGCAATAAAGCTCCGACGAGCAATATAGTGCCATCCTGTAGCACTTTCAACCTGATGCTTTACTTTGAGTGTTGCCCCGCGCTTGATTGATCTTGACATTAGCTTTGCCCCCTCTTAATGCTCAAGCTTAAAATTTTCAAAACTAATTCTTCAAAGTTTAATCCGACTTGTTTCGCCGCCATAGGCACTAAACTATAATTTGTCATACCCGGGATGCTATTTGCTTCTATTAAATAAAACTTCCCGCATTTATCTCGCATTAAGTCAACCCTTCCCCAACCTTTCATTCTTAGCCCTTCAAAAGCAAGCAATGACAACTCCTGACAATATTCTTCATCTTTCTTATTTAAACCTGCTGGACATAAATATTCTGTCGTATTTGCTTCATATTTAGCATTAAAGTCATAAAATTTATTTGGTGTTTTCAGTAGAATAACTGGCAGGCTTACCCCTTCTAAAATGGCAACTGTGTATTCATCACCATCAATCCAACATTCCGCAATAACCTCACTATCGAAGCTCAATGCATCATCAATAGCCGCTTTTAAGTCCTTCTTGTTCTCAACTTTCGTCATACCAATACTTGAACCCTCATTCACTGGTTTCACTATGAGAGGCAACCCAAGTTTATTTATTAATTCATTTGGCTCTGTGTCTTTATTCACATGACAATAACTAGCTGTTGGTAAATTAAGCTGTTGCCAAATACTTTTACTAAGTGCTTTATTCATTGAAAGAACAGCACCAGTTAGTTCCGATCCCGTGTACGGTATTTCTAACGAATCTAAAACCCCTTGAATTTCACCATCTTCTCCACCACGCCCATGTAGCATGATAAATGCACGATCAAACTGACCTTCGGTTAATTTCTGCGAAATATCACATTTGACGTCTACTTTATGAGCGTCTACTCCTTGACTTTGTAATGCAGAAAATACTGCTTCACCGCTTAATAATGAAATACTTCGCTCAGCAGAGCGCCCGCCCATTAGCACAGCCACTTTTCCAAAATCATATATGGTAGCCGTCATTACACGGCCTCTCCAACAATTCGAATTTCTGGCTCTAACAAAACTCCGTGCTCTAATTCTATTTTCTTCTGAACATAAATAATTAAAGCTTCTATATCTGCTGCTGTAGCATCACCCGTATTCACAATAAAATTGGCATGTTTTTCTGATACAGCTGCACCACCAATGATAAAACCTTTCAACCCTGAAGCTTCAATCAAACGACCAGCAAAATCATTTTCCGGGTTCCTAAATACTGAACCTGCTGATGGCAGATTAGTAGGTTGAGATATATTCCTTTTTTTTAACAGCGCTTTTATTTCATCCATCTCATGCGCTTTCTCACCTTGTTTTAGGTTCAGAGTCGCAGAAAGAAACCATTCGCCTGTTGGCATTACAACATGCCGATAACCAACTTTAAATTCTTCTGGTACTCTGTGATGCAACTGTCCTTCCCTATTGATAGTTGTAACACCATCAATCAATGACCATATCTCTGTACCATGAGCACCAGCATTCATCGCCAAGGCCCCACCTAAAGTACCAGGAATACCAGCTAAAAACCCTGCTCCAGATAAACCAAAACGTGCTGCCTGCTTTGCTAATTTACTGCAATAAACACCGACTTCAGCCTCAATCGATTCATCTTTAACATCTATGTTTTTTAGGATTCCTGCAGTTGAAATTACTGTACCAGCAAACCCACCATCCCTAACTAGTAGGTTACTTCCTAGTCCTAGCCATAAAACCTGCTCAGTTCTTGGTAGCTGAGATAAAAATGATGCTAAGTCTAATTTATTTGTGGCACGGTATAATTGATCTGCACTACCACCCACACGCCATGATGTATATTTAGCTAAGGGTTCATTAATTCTAAGTTCACCATCAATGTTTAAAAAGTCAGTACTCATTCTGTATGTACTCCCAAATTTTCCGCAATTTCTTTAGAAGTACTCCCAATATCTCCCGCTCCTAAGGTAAGCAAAATATCCCCATCTGATAGTAGACTAGGTAATATTTCAAGTAAGACCGAATTGTCTTTAATAAAGACTGGTTCAACTTGACCACGTAGTCGAATCGCTCGACAGAGACTCTTACTATCTGCACCAGCAATTGACATTTCACCTGCTGGATATACTTCTTGCATCAATAAAGAATCCACACTTGATAATACTTGTACAAAGTCATCAAACAGATCTCTTGTTCGTGTATAACGATGGGGCTGGAATAAAACCACTAGTCTTCTGTTCGGCCAACTAGCTCTTATTGCTGCTATTGTTGCGCTCAATTCGGTTGGATGATGTCCGTAATCATCAATCAGTAAGACTTTTCCACTATCTACTTTTAAATCACCTACAATATTAAAACGACGTGCTATACCTTCAAATTGATTTAATGCTCGTTGACAAGCCTCCACTGACACACCCAAATTCCTAGCAACTACGATCGCTGCTGTTGCATTTAAAGCGTTATGTAAACCCGGCATATTGAGTGTAATAACAAAGCTTTGTTCAGTCGACTTACTAATTACTGTGAACTTACTTTGACCGTCTGCTTGTTCTAAATCTGTTAACTTAAAGTCCGCATCATCAGCTGTACCATATGTAATTACTGGACGAGTAACATCAGGCAAGAGACCTCTTACTACAGGATCATCTATACACATCACAGCTAAACCATAGAAAGGTAAGTGATGTAAGAACTCTAAAAATGTTGATTTTAACTTATTAAAGTCCCCACCATAAGTCGCCATATGATCTTCATCGACGTTAGTTACTACCGCGACTACCGGCTGTAGATATAAGAATGATGCATCACTCTCATCGGCTTCAGCCACTAGATAACGACCATTTCCCAACCGGGCATTACTTCCAGTACTATTTAACCGACCACCAATCACAAAAGTTGGATCTAAATCACCCTCACTTAACAAAGCTGCAATCAAACTCGTTACGGTTGTTTTTCCATGGGTTCCAGCTACAGCAATACCATAACTAAAACGCATCAATTCAGCTAACATTTCGGCACGGGGTACAACAGGAATACGCTGTTTTTTTGCCGCTATCAATTCAGAATTACCTTCATTAATTGCTGTTGATATCACAACAACATCTGCACTCGACAAATGCCTTTCATCATGTCCAATGTTCACCAAAGCGCCTAATTTTCTTAAATGTTTAATTATAATATTTTCGCGTATATCTGAACCTGAAACTTGATAGCCCAAATTAAGCAACACCTCAGCAATACCTCCCATGCCAACGCCACCTATTCCAATAAAATGAATATGTCTGACACGACTTTGCATTGCTGACGTTTTTTTATCCATGGCACACCGCCATACAGACGTCTGCAATTGATACTGCTGCTTCAGGTTTTGCCTGTGTTTTAGCGGCTATAGCCATATTAAATAGGTTACTGCTACTTGATGTAAGTTCAATGATTTTCTTCGAAAGAACTTTCTCATCCAGCTCTGACTCATCTATGATTACAGCAGCACCAACATCCAATAATGCTGATGCATTAAATGTTTGGTGGTCATCTACTGCATAAGGATAGGGCACAAGTATTGATGCGACACCTACAGCTGAAAGTTCTGCAATTGTCAAAGCACCAGCCCTACATACAACTAGATCTGCCCAACTATAGGCTTCAGCCATATCACTAATAAAAGCTGTTACTTCAGCTTGAACACTAACTTCTTCATAATTTTTCTTGCAGTCCTCTAGGTGTTTTTCACCACATTGATGTCTAACTTTAATACTTCTGCTAGAGCCTATTAAAGTTAAAGATCTGGGTAATACCCCATTCAATGACTTAGCTCCCAAACTTCCACCTAGTACCAATAGCTTAATATCCCTTGGCATCTCTACGCTTTTTATTGGTTCTGCTGTCTCCGCTATACTAGATCTAACTGGATTACCAACCCATTGTGCTTTCATTGATGTTTTAAAACAGTTGGGAAAACCTTGTAGTATTCTAGTAGCGATAACCCCAAGCAATTTATTGGTTAAACCAGAAATGGCATTTTGTTCATGAATAACAACAGGTTTTCTTAACAACCATGCTGCTATCCCACCGGGCCCCGACGCAAAGCCACCGAACCCTAATACTAAGTCTACGTTTGTGTTTTTAATTGCTGCGATCGCTTCAATAATAGCTTTGGCTAACTTGAAGGGTGCTTTCATCCAACCTATTGCTCCATTACCACGTAAACCTTGCACACTAATTTCAGTCAGGGGATAACCTGCCTCTGGAACAAGTCGAGATTCGATACCCTTAGCGGTACCCATCCAAGTCACTGTTACTCCACGCTGTGTCAATATCTCTGCCACTGCCAATGCAGGGAATACATGTCCACCTGTCCCACCAGCCATGATCATAATTGTTGTCATTAGCGTTTCACTCTCACTGAGGCTTGCTCAGGAAAACGTGTCTCTATATCAACACGGAACAACAAAGCAATTCCGATGCAGCTTATTAATAAACTACTTCCGCCATAGCTCATTAATGGCAGTGTTAAACCTTTTGTGGGCAATACCCCCATATTGACCCCCATGTTAATGCAAGCTTGTAAACCTAACCATATCCCTATTCCATACGCGATTTGTGAACCAAACACTTGCCCTGATAATTCTGCTGCACGTCCAATAGCTAATGCACGCCAGATAAAAATGGCGAACAATATTAAAACACTCAATGACCCCAACAAACCCAGCTCTTCTGCCAAAATAGAATATAAAAAGTCTGTGTGCGCTTCAGGTAAATAAAACAGTTTTTGCATACTGCTACCTAGTCCAACTCCTAGCCAATCTCCTCGCCCGAAAGCAATTAAAGCTTGTGTGAGTTGGAAACCGCTGCCAAATGGATCTTGCCATGGGTCCATGAATGTCTGTAGTCGTTGTAAGCGATAAGGTGCAAACCAAATTAAAGCCATAAATAATGCTGCAAAAACACTTATCAAAGCAGCAAATACATCTAAGCGCGAACCACCTAAAAACATCATTGCTAAAACAGTTGTAAAAATAACTACTACTGAGCCCATATCTGGTTGTAATAAAAGTAGTACTGCTGCAATACCTAATAAGATTAATGGCCCAATAACCTTAAAAAATGATCCTTGCAGCTGACCATGATGACGCTGCAGATAATCAGCAACATAAATAACAGAGAATAATTTAATAACTTCAGCGACTTGTATATTTACAGGACCGAGTGGTAGCCACCGCCTACTTCCGTTTACTTCTTTACCTACACCAGGAATAAGTACTAAAAGTAACAAACCGACTCCCACTATCAGTAATAATGGAGCTATTTGACGCCAAACTGATAACCTTATATTCATTAATACTATTGCAGTGGCAATACCTATAGCTGCAAAAACTAGCTGGCGGTTAAAATAGAATAATGGTTGGCCTAGTTTTCCATCGGCAATTGATATTGATGCTGATCCAACCATAATTAAACCAATAAATAGTAATGTACAAACTGAAAACATTAACTTCCCATCAAGTTCATACATTAAATTTATCTTACTCATGACAATTGAGCCTCTACTGCATTCATAAAAGCATCGCCACGTTTCTCATAGTTGTCATACATATCAAAGCTTGCACATGCAGGTGATAATAAAACAATGTCACCTTCTTTTGCTATCGCTTTTGCTTTCTTTACTGCATCCGACATATTTTGTGCTATATGTTGTGGAATATCTTTTGGTGTGACTTTGGATATTTTTTTAGCATCCTGTCCAATCAGTAAAAGGCTTTTTAGATGCGTCTTAAAAACAGGTGTTAAATCAGAAAATTCTTGTTCTTTAGCTACCCCCCCTGCAATCAAGACGATATCCCGACCACAACTAATGCCCTTAATAGCAGCAATACTTGCGCCCACATTAGTTGCTTTAGAATCATTAACCCATTGAATACCATTCTTTTCTGTGACTAACTGGCATCGATGTGGCAAGCCACGATATTGCTTTAGTGCTGCTAGCATAGCTTTCATGGGTAACTTCATTACATACCCTAAAGCTAATGCTGCTAATGCATTAGAAACATTATGTTCTCCAATAACTTGCATATCGCTTATTGAAAGTAATTTCTCCTTGCCTCGAGCTAAATAGATTTCACCTCTTTCCTCATCAACTCCAAAATCATTATCTACAGGCTTATGCAATGTAAAGCCAATTTGATTTTGATAACCCTCGGCACAATCACACGATAAGTTATCATCACGATTAACGACAATGACTTCAGAACCAATATAAACCTTAGCTTTCGTCTTTTTATATTGTTCAATATCGTCATAACGATCTAGATGATCTGGACTAATATTTAATACAACAGACCCATAAGCATTTAATGATGAAACTGTCTCTAATTGAAAACTTGATAGTTCAAGAATATAAAAGTCTGGCTTGGGGTCAGCAATCAAGCTTAGAGCAGGTATGCCAATGTTTCCACCAACTTTAATTTTTTTACCTGCCATTACTGCCATTTCAGCCAGCATAGTTGTGACCGTACTCTTTCCATTTGAACCTGTAATTGCTATCACCGGTTCATTAATAGAGCGAATAAAGAGCTCAATATCGCCAATAATCTTTATATTATGTTCACGCGCTGCTCTTATTTCTCGTAATCGTGGGTCAACACCCGGACTCAAAACGATAAAATCACTTTTGAGCATTAGCTTTAGGTCTAACCCATCTTTTGTTAGTGATACTTCAGGCAACTCATTTTGTACAATGTCAATATATGGAGGAGTTTTTCGTGTGTCCATCATTGCTACATCATGTCCTTGCTCAAGCAAAAAGCGAGCACAAGATAGTCCGGTCTTTCCCAGACCAATTATCAAATATGCTTTAGCGTCGACTTTTGCTTGACTCATAGCTGTCATCTTATCTTCAATGTCGCTATTCCAACTAACACCAAAAAGACTGTGATAATCCAAAATCGTACGATTATTCTTGGTTCTGGCCACCCTTTTAATTCATAATGGTGGTGTATTGGCGCCATTAAAAAAACACGCTTTCCTCGTAATTTATATGATGCCACTTGAACGACAACCGATAATGTTTCAACTACAAAAACACCCCCCATAATTAATAACACAAGCTCTTGCCTAACTAACACTGCTACACAGCCTAAAGCTGCGCCTAAAGCAAGTGCACCTACATCACCCATGAACACCTGTGCTGGGTATGTATTAAACCAAAGGAAACCTAAACCTGCACCCACCATTGCAGCACAAAATATTGTTAACTCACCTGCACTCGGAATATATGGTATTGAAAGGTAACGAGCAAATTCAGCGTGTCCAGCCAAGTAACTAAATAAGCCTAGTGCCCCAGCCACCATCACCGTCGGCATTATGGCCAAGCCATCTAGACCATCCGTCAAATTTACTGCATTGCTAGTTCCTACAATCACTAAATACGCGAGCAATATGTACCATGCACCTAATGGAATAATTACATCTTTGAAGAAAGGAATTATTAGTTCAGTTTCAGCAGGAATTGTCGCTGATGTATATAAAAAAACTGCTGCACCTGCACCAACAACTGATTGCCACAAATATTTATATCTACTTGCTAAACCTTTTGGATCTTGACGAACTAGTTTTATATAATCATCAACAAAACCTATAACACCAAACAACATTGTCACCAATAATACTACCCATATATAACGGTTATTTAAGTCTGCCCATAACAAAGTACTTATTGCTATTGCCACTAAAATCAATGCACCACCCATCGTCGGCGTACCTGATTTTCTCAAATGTGATTGTGGTCCGTCATCACGTATAACTTGCCCTATTTGCTTAAAACTCAATCGCCTTATCATTGCCGGCCCCACAATTAGTGCAATACCAAGCGCTGTCATCACACCCAAAATAGCCCTTAATGTTAGGTATTGAAATACAGAGAAACCACTATGATACTGACTTAAATACTCACTTAAATGTAATAACATTAGTTTTCTCCCCTTATAACAAGTTCATCTGCTAGCCTATCTAATTGCATAAAGCGTGAACCTTTAATAAGACATGTGATGTCTTTGCTTAACCTAGATTCTAAATATTCTTGAATACTGGTTAAATCTGAGAAATGTACTGCTCCTTCGCCAAAAGCACTATTGGCTGAGCGACTTTTATTCCCTATAGTTAATAAGCGTTTTATACCTGCGGATTTAGCTTTAACACCCAAGTTTGTGTGAATTACTTCACTTTCAATACCCAATTCACCAAAGTCACCCAGTACTAGCCAATGTTCACCTGGAAATGTTTTTAGTGTTGCAATTGCTTGTTCATATGAGGCTGGGTTTGCATTATAGCTATCGTCCAAAATCGTAGCGCTTTTAATACCTAGTCGTATCTGTAGCCTGTGCGGTACACTTTCTACACTATCAAGACCTGATACCATATCTTCAACATTAATCGATAATGCTTTGCTCACAGCCATTGCAGCTAATGCATTAGACATATTATGGCTTCCAGGAAGCGGTAAATTAATATAATGAAAAACATCATCTATCTTCACCATAAAATGGCTTGAAGTAACATAAGACTGGTAATCTGATGCACGTACATCAGCAGAACTGTTTACTCCAAAAGATAGACTTGTTTGCTCATTTAATAGATTCTGCCAGTACTTGGTATAACTCATATCTGCATTAAAAACCCCTACACCATCATTTGGCAGGTTCGAGTAAATCTCAGACTTCGCTTTTACAACACCCTCTATACTTCCGAACCCTTCTATGTGCGCTTCACTTACATTATTAATAAGCGACACTGTAGGACCAGCTAATTTTACTAATTCTGCTATTTCACCAGCATGATTAGCACCCATTTCAATAACGACATAATCGGTGTCTTTTTGAATTCTGAATAATGTCAAAGGCACCCCTAAGCTATTGTTTAAGTTGCCTTCTGTTGCAATAACATAATGACTTTGTGACAATATAGCTGCTAGCATTTCTTTAACTGTAGTTTTACCATTGCTTCCTGTGACTGCAATCACTTTACAATGACACTGTTTTCGCCAATAAGCAGCTAATTTTCCAAATCCTCTCACTACATCATTGACTAAAAGCTGAGGTAAGTTGTCGTTTTGCAATTTACTAACTAAGGCTACAGCGGCACCAGCTTCTCTTGCCGCAGAAATATAATGATGTCCATCATTGTGCTCACCCACAATAGCCACGAATAAGTCTCCTCCTTTGACTTTTCGACTATCTATAGCTGCACCTGTAATAGCCACATTAATGTCAAAAGAACTAATGCCTAATAATTCAGCAGCATCATTTATTGTCAATTGAGCACTCACTTTTGATAACCAGTTGATATTGATCGTTCATCATTTGCTGCTACCAAGGCGCCAAGGGCTATTTCTTTATCACTAAACGAATGTCTATTATCAGCAATCTCTTGATATTGCTCATGACCTTTGCCAGCAATAAGTACTATATCACCGTCTTTTGCACTCTTTATCGCATAGGTAATAGCTTGTTTTCTGTCATGCTCAACGTGTAATTTATCTTGATTTTTTATCCCTTTTAAAATTTCGGCCACAATAGTTTTATTACTTTCACTTCTTGGGTTATCTGTTGTTAATACTACTTTATCTGCATATTGTTCAGCTTTTGAACCCATTAATGAACGCTTACCAAAATCCCTTTCACCACCACATCCAAAGACACACCATAATTGTTCTCCGGTATGCATGAGATGCCTCAATGACTTCAATGTCTTCTCAAGTGCATCTGGTGTATGAGCAAAATCTATCACTACACTTTTTTGCTCCTGATTACCCAACATTTCCATACGACCATTAATCTCATGGCACTGATTTATTAAATTGAGCACTGTCTTAAAAGGTATTTTTATTGCTATTAAACTTCCTGCCGCAGCTAGTAAGTTATTAATGTTGAAATGACCTAATACACTACACTCTACTTCACCCACTTCAGTTCTACTGGCTAAAGTAAACTTAAGGCCTTTCAAGGATGCCTCAATATCCTTTGCTTGCAACGTCACGTCTTTAAGCTCAGAGCTATAAGTTACTATGGCTAGTCCTTTGTGACTTGTTAAATCGTCTACTAAACCTACACCAAACTCATCATCCACGTTAACAACAACTGTTTTAACACTATCAAAATCAAACAGACGTTTTTTTGCTTTTTGATAAGCTTTCATACTTTTATGATAATCGAGATGATCTCGACTTAAATTAGTAAGTACAGCAACATCAACCGCAACACTGTTTAAGCGCCCTTGTTCCAACGCATGAGAGGATGCCTCTATAACAACATACTTTGTTTTTTGATGGCAAAATTCAGCCAAGTTGGCTTGTAAACTCACAGGACTTGGTGTCGTCATCCCTGAATCTTTTAAAGCATGCAAACGGCCTATTCCCAACGTTCCAATCAAACCGCAAGCATTACCAGACGACTCAAGACATTGGGCAATAAAATGACTCACAGATGTTTTACCATTTGTGCCTGTCACGGCTAAAATTGTTAGAGCTAATGATGGGTGACCAAAAAATCGTGCGGCTATTTCACTAACCTTCTCGCTTAAGTGGACCACCTGAATGGCTTGTACTTTTGCTATTGCTAAGCAATGTACTTCTTTCTCACTTAATGGTAATAACTGATCAAATAGTATTGCTCTTGCTCCTTTTGCTATTGCCTCCTTAATATGTATAGTTCTTTGCTTAGCATCTTTTGCTGTTGCAATGAATAATGCTCCTGTATCGACTCCCCGGCTATCCATCGTAACACTCGTGACATCTGTACTTTCTATCAAGTCAGGTGTCCTAACCATTCCCACTAATAAAGTAGAAATGTTTTTGGTAATAGTCGGCATGCCCATCACTTTTCTGCCACCTGAAGCTTATTAATTGGCAAATTATCTGGGGTAATGTTCAGTAAGCGCATAGCTCCCGTCATTACTTTTGAAAAAACAGGTCCAGCTACTAAACCACCGTAATATTCTTCGCCTTTCGGATCGTCTATCATTACAACCATCGCTAACCGTGGCTTACTAGAAGGAATAATCCCAGCAAATAATGACAAATATTGCTTTTCTGCATACCCCCCTTTACCTGCTTTTTTAACCGTACCTGTTTTGCCAGCTACATGATAATTTTCTACGGCTGCTAGTGTTGCAGTCCCCCCCTCCTCGACTACACTCTCCATCATTGTGACAACTTGCTTCATTACATCTGATGAATAAACTCGTCGCCCCACTGATTTGTCTGACAGCTTAATGAAACTGATAGGTTGTAAAATCCCACCATTAGCAAGCACCATATAGCCTCTGGCAAGTTGTAAGGCTGATGATGCTAGACCATACCCATATGATAAAGTAGCCCTATCTAGCTCTCTCCATTTTTGAGGATCTGGCAAGCTACCTGTAGCTTCCCCAGGGAAATACCCCCCTGTTGGCTCTGCCATCCCAAAAGCTGAAAAGTCATGCCATAGTTGTTCAGGCTTTACTGCCAAAGCAATTTTACTCGCACCCACATTGCTCGACTTTTGAATCAAGGTTGCCATGTCTATTTGACCATAGTCACGAAAGTCTTTAATGATATGCCCACTTACTTTTAAAGTCCCTGGACGCGTATCAATAATTGAGTTGACCTTGAATTTACCTGACTGTAGTCCACTTGCCACAGTGAAAGGTTTGACTGTAGAGCCTGGTTCAAATAAATCAGTTACCGCACGATTACGATAATCACTACTTTTTAACCCTCTCCGATTATTAGGGTTAAATGAAGGCTGATTAACCATTGCTAATACTTCACCCGTTCTGGTGTCTAAAACTACGGCTGATCCTGATCTTGCTCGATAGTGAGTGACGGCCTCTTTTAAAGACTGATACGTCAAATACTGTAGCCTTAAATCAATACTTAGTTGAATATTTTGACCATCTTTCGTTGGCTTTAATTGTTCTCCACCTTCGACATAATTACCACGGCTATCTCGCACCATCCTTTTTAGACCTGACAATCCAGTCAATACATCGTCATGCATTAACTCAAGTCCCTCTTGGCCCATGTCATCGATATTTGTAAAACCAACTAGATGAGATGTAACTTCTCCCATTGGGTAATAGCGCTTATATTCACGTTGCAGTGCCAAACCCATAATATTAAGGTTATCCACTTTATTTGCCACTTCTGGTGTAACTCGCCTTTTTAAGTAAATAAACTCACGTTTTTTATTGTTTTTTATTTTTTTACTAATCGATTTGGTTTTAATGCCTAAAGCTTTAGCTAAATTTGCCATCTCTGTCCTATTAGCATTAAATACTTGTGGGTTTAACCAAACAGAATGTACCGGTGTACTAATTGCTAAAGGTTCACCATGACGATCTAAAATCATACCTCGATGAGCTGCAACTTCAACATTACGTAGATGACGAGCATCCCCTTGGTTCCTTAAAAAGTCGGCATTAAACACCTGAATATCAGCTAAACGCCACCCTAAGCTGAGTACTAAAGTTATAAACATCAAACGTAGTAAATTTAAGCGCCAAACGCCAACCTGAGAATTTGCTCTAGTTTTACGTCTCATGGGTTAAATACCAATGTACTTCCGGCCATCGGTATACTCATATCCAGCTTAACTTTAGCCTCACGCTCCACTCTCCCCGGGCTTGCCCAGGTGCTCTGTTCTAATAAAAGCCTACCCCACTCTTCATCCAAATCATCTCGATGTTGCTCAAGTTTTTGCAATGCAACAAATTCAACCCGACTTTGATGTTTGGTATACACAACTGAAATAGCTGAA
>MDTF01013553.1_pt1 | contig 13596 bp, 15 predicted proteins | sample 811191 | NCBI WGS metagenome assembly MDTF01 (sample SAMN05326649, study PRJNA326480) | marine metagenome | isolation source: seawater | place: Southern Ocean | collected 2011
AAAATAGTAATAGTAGAAATTAAAAATTAAAATGAAAAAAATAATTTCTGTAATAAATCAAAAAGGTGGTGTTGGGAAAACTACAACAGTGGTCAATCTTTCAACTGCACTAGCATTACTAGGTAAGAAAATATTAGTAATAGATTTAGACCCACAAGGAAATGCAACAACAGGACTAGGTAGATCTAATAATGAAAATGAAAAAAATATATATAAAGTCATTATAGGTCAATCTGACCTAAAAAACTCAATACAAAAGAGTTGTGTGGAAAACCTTGATATTATTGGCTCAAATGTCAATTTATCAGGTTTAGAGGTAGAAACAGCGAGTGATCCTAATAGAGCCTTTCTATTAAAAGAGATATTAACTGAAAAAAATAAAGATTTACTCGATAAGTACGAAAATATTTTTATTGATTGCCCACCTGCACTAAGCTTGCTAACTGTAATGTCGTTAGTGGTTGCTGATGAATTATTAGTACCACTTCAAACAGAATTTTTTGCGCTAGAGGGAATTTCGCAATTAGTGAAAACAATTGAGCGCATAAAGATTAATTTAAATCCAAGTTTAGGGATCAGGGGAATTCTCTTAACAATGTATGATAAAAGAAATAAATTATCAACACAGGTAGACGATGAAGCTAGAAAATATTTCCAAGAAAAAGTTTACAAAACTGTCATACCAAGAAACGTAAGACTTTCAGAAGCACCATCGCACGGTGTTCCATGTATTGTTTACGACAAAACTTGTGTAGGTAGCCAGTCATATATGAATTTGGCTAAAGAGTTTATTCAACAAGGACATAACAAAGTAATATAATGGTTGAGGAAAAAAATAAAAAAGGACTAGGTAGGGGACTGATGTCGTTGTTCGGAGACCAGGCAGAATCTAGTCCATTGGGAGTAATTTCTAAAAAAAAAGATGACCCCAATATCTCATATTTACTAGTATCCATAAGCGAATTGAGCAGAAATAAATTTCAGCCAAGAACTTATTTCAACGAAGCTAAAATTGATGAGTTATCAAGGTCTATTAAAAAAAATGGACTAATTCAACCAATAGCTGTCCGTAGAAAAAAAGATAGTGGCTATGAAATTATTGCTGGTGAAAGGAGATGGCTTGCAGCACAAAAAGCAGGATTACACGAGGTCCAGGTAATAATATTGGATCTTAACGACACCCAAGCTTTAGAGGTAGCTATAATTGAAAATATACAAAGAGAAGATTTAAATTCGATCGAAGAAGCAAAAGGTTACGAGCGACTCATGAATGAATTTAAATATGATCACGAAAAGTTATCAGAGTTTATGGGTAAAAGTAGAAGCCACATTAGCAATACATTAAGGCTTTTATCATTACCTAGTGAGGTAGTTAAAATGGTAGAACAAGGAAAATTAACAGCAGGTCAGGTCAGGCCCTTAATAGGTAGGTTCAATGCTTTACAAATTGCGCAATCAATTATTAAAGAAAAACTTAGTGCAAGATCAATTGAGAATATAGTTAAAAATGAAAGAGAAAAAGAAGCCACAAAAACAAAGACTAAAAAAAATTTTGATCCAAATATTGTATTGGCACAAAGAAAGATAGAAGAGCACATTGGTCTAAAAGTTAAAGTAATTAATAAGAAAAATAACTCTGGAAAGCTAGTAATTGAATACAGTAATTCTGATCAATTTGAAATGTTATCTAATTTGCTTAGAAAGAAGTAGAAGCCTCTATTGATAAAAAAACAATAAGATTCTTAATTATTATATCGTTCTTAATTTGGGAACTTTTTTTCATGAGAAGTTCAGTTTCACCAATCTTATATGCCGCTTTATTTAGTTTTATTATATTCCACTTTCCAAGTTGCTCTAAAAAGATTGATTTATCTTTCCAAAAAATAGTTGGTTTAAAATTATTTAATGTTTTTTCATAGTTTTTATATTTTACGTTAAATTTTTGAATCTCTATTAGTTTTAATATTCTGTAATTAAGATTGTTTAAATAAAAGAAGCTATCTTCATGTAAAAGATCTATTTGAGATAACAGTTTGTTAACCTTATTTTTCTTCCCCGACAAAGTGCTATCTCTTATCTCGTCAAAACCTGTGTTATTTTTAATATTTAAAAGTTCTAGTAATTGTTCTTTATTAATATTTTTCTTAATAAAAAAATTTTTTATTTTTACAAGTTCACTTTGTATAACTTTTCTATTGAGACTAGAATTAGCCATTATAATATTAATCAGCTCTCCTGAAACACCTTTGTAACCGTTAAGTTCTTTATTTATGTAGTTAATTAAAGTTCTCTCATTATCCTCGTAGCAAGCCAAAATTGCTAAATTTTTTTCTTTTTCAAATAGAGTTCTTAATTTTGATTTTTTATCTAGGTTGTCAGCAAAAATGTATATTTTGATATTTTTGTTATTTTTTTCTAGGCATTCAGATATTTCGTGCAATATTTTATCAGTTGCTAGTTGAATAAAAATAATTTTTTTTTCGCTAAAAAGAGAATCGTTGACAATATTTTCATACAAAATATTTTTATTTTTTAAGATTTCAGATTCAAAAAAATTAATTATTTCAGCATTGTTATTTAAATTCTTTACTTTAGATTTAATATCATCTTTTAGGCCGTCATTTTCACCGTACAATAATGTAGCTTGATATTTTTCTAGAACGCTAAAATTTTGCTCAACTATATAGCTTTTTATTATCATTCAATATTAGTAGACATTATTATAAATTTTAAAATGTCTTCTGATAATAGTTTTACATTAACCTTACTTGCCTTCCTTTTGCTGCTAATTGTTTCAGAATGGTTTTTTCCCACATAGTAATCAGCATTTTTAACAAAAGATTTATTTGTTATTTTTTGATTACTAATATTCTTTAAAGTTAAATTTGCTGATAGTATCAGGTTGAACCTCGTAATTTTACCTGCACTATTTTTAATTTTTTCTTTTGTTGTACTTATAAGATCTATATTAACTTCATATTTTTTCTTAGCATCTTGAGTTGAAGCCAAAATAATATTATTCTTAATAGTGTAAGCAAGACGGCTATCACCAGTAATATTTATATTTTGTAAATAAATTTGTGATTTAATCTGGTCGACTCTTTTAAAGCCACATGAAACTAGTAGAAGAGACAAGAAGAATATTTTAATAATTTTTAACATAAAATTTTTATTTTATAAGATAGTTTATTATTTTATTTTTTACGAATATTATTTTTATAATTTGTTTATTAGATAAATTATTTTTAATTTTGTCATATTTTTTACTTTCATTTATAGCTTCTTTTTCATTTAAATCTTTTTTGATTTCAATAATCTCTCGTGTTTTACCATTTATTTGGATAGCAATTTTAATTTTTTCACCCAATACTACTTTTGTATTAATCTCTGGCCATTGATCAACCTTGTCTTCACCTTGTTGTTCAAGACATTCATATGCAAGGTGAGGAGTAAAAGGTATGAGAATTTTTAATAAATTAGAGAAGTTTTTCTTTAAGCACTTGTTGCTTATGTCCTCTCCTAAATAATTCATAAACAAACTGTAGATACTATAAATGTTTGCTATTACGACATTTAAATGAAAGTTATTAATTAATTCAGTTGTCCTGAGTATAAAATTATTAAACTTAATTTCAAATTCTTCGTCTTTAAGTGGCTTCTTGTCTGAACGGTTTAAAATTAAATTATTCAGATTATAAATTTTTTGTAAGAATTTATAAGCTGCATTTACTCCTTGATTGGACCAAAGCACATCCTTTTCAGGAGGACTATCTGACAAAATAAACCATCTAACCGAATCAGCACCGTAAGATTTGATCATACTTTCTGGGTCTACAACATTTTTTTTCGATTTAGACATTGATTCTGATTGTCCAACAATAACTTTTGTTTTATCTAATATTTTAATATAATTTTTTTCGTCGACTCTTTCTACTTCAGTGGGGTTTAGCCACTTGTTATTTTTGTCTTTATAAGTTTCGTGACAAACCATTCCTTGAGTAAATAGTCCTTTAAATGGTTCTTTCTCATTTATCTTTGGAATACTTTTTTTTGCAGCTCGCATAAAAAACCTTGAATAAAGTAAATGTAAAATAGCATGCTCTATACCCCCAATGTATTGGTCTACAGGAAGCCAATAATTTAAATCTTCCACGCTAAATGGATCATTTTTATTATTTGGAGAACAAAACCTCATAAAGTACCAAGAAGAATCGACAAAGGTATCAAGTGTATCAGTTTCTCTAACTGCAGGTTTTCCAGTTTTTTTATGTATTGTGTTTTTCCAAGTAGGATGACTTTCAAGTGGATTTCCATTTTTTTGCAAATCCACATCCTCTGGTAATTTTATAGGTAATTCACTTTTATCTACAGGAACTATACTGCCGTCATCGAGATAAATCATAGGTATAGGACAACCCCAGTATCTTTGTCTAGATATTCCCCAATCTTTCAATCGATAAGTTGTTTTACTCTTACCTATGTTCTTCAACTCTATCTTTTTTATAGCTATTTCTTTTGCTTCTTGAATGCTTAATCCATTTAAAAAATCAGAATTAACTAATGTTCCTTGATCTTTATATGCAGTATCTATTTCTTTAAAATTTTTTAGATTTTTACTATTTTCAGCAACAACTTCGATAATGTCTATATTATATTTTTTAGCAAAATCCATATCTCTTTGATCGTGCGCAGGGCAACCAAAAATTGCCCCAGTGCCGTAGTCCATTAAGACAAAGTTCGCAACATAGACTGGAATTTTTTTATCTTTAATAAATGGATGGCTTGCAAATAATTTTGTGTGAAACCCAATTTTTTCTGCAGCAGCGAGAGCCTCTTCTGTTGTTCCAGATTTTAAACATTCTTCTCTGAATTTTATAAAATCAGAATCTTGAATAAACGCTTTACATATAGGATGATCTACAGATACTGCTAAGAATGTAGCTCCAAATATTGTGTCTGGTCTCGTGGTAAATACATTTACTATATTTTTACTATCAAAAATCTCAAAATTAATTTCACAACCTTTAGATTTTCCAATCCAGTTTTTTTGCATTAATTTTACTTTTTCTGGCCAATTTTCTAATAAACTCAAATCATCCAAAAGTTCACCAGCAAATTTTGTAATATTAAAGAACCATTGTGATAACTTTTTTCTTTCTACGGACGCGCCAGATCGCCAGCCTTTCCCATTTATAACTTGCTCGTTAGCAAGAACAGTCTGCTCAGCAGGATCCCAATTTACATAATTTTCTTTTCTTGAAACATAACCATTATTAAATAAGTCAATAAACATAGCCTGTTGGTGTTTATAATACTCTTCATCACAAGTTGAAATTTCGAGATCCCAGTCAATAGACAAACCAAGCATCTGTAACTGTCGTTTCATTTCAGCTATATTTTTCTTTGTCCATTCTTTTGGATTTAAATTATTTTCTTTTGCAGCATTTTCTGCAGGAAGACCAAATGCGTCCCAACCCATAGGATGCAAAACATTAAAACCATTTAGGTATTTGAACCGAGCAATTACATCTCCTATGGTATAATTTCTCACATGACCCATGTGTATCTTACCTGAAGGGTAAGGAAACATTTCTAAACAATAAAATTTTTGATTATTTCTAGATCTATATAGTTTATTGCTTTCAAAAATAGATTGCCACTTTTTTTCAATAGATTGAAAATTTACTCTCTCCATTTTCTAATTTTTTATTTTTTAACTGTTTTTTTTTCTAAAAGAGCAGCTTTTTTTAAAATTGAAGACGCTAACTCTTCCTTAATTTTTGAGTCTATTTCAGTGATTTTACAATTATTATTAGAAGAACAATTTTTACTATGTACAATCACTTTAACACTATTAGCTCTAATTTCTGTTGCTAAAAAACGCACTGTAATTTTTAAAGATTCATTTGAGCTTGCAGAATCATTATACCAATCGGTAATAATTATACCTCCAGAATAATCAACCGTGACTAAGGGTAAAAAATCTAAAATTTCTAATGACGCACGCCACATGGGGTTAGAACTACTAAACGTAAATTCACCACTTTTACCCCTATTTAACAATCGATTAATACTGACACCTTTGCCAGTTTCTAGGTTGTCCCTAGCCTTATCTTTTGCTTGGCTTGGAACATTTCTTTGGTCTGTTTTTTTATACAAACCGCAAGATGTTAAGAATAAGATAACTAAGATTAAGTGTAGAAAAAGTTTTATTGATTTTATGTTATTCATATTTAATTATACTAATTTTTATGTTCCTATATAAGTTAATGATACTTTTATAAAATATTGATTTAATTGCCATTAATATAAACGCAAGCTTTATTAGTACAAATAAGCCTTACAATTACAACAAATAACTGTTGTATAAATATCACAATAACAAAAAAAACACTATTTATTATACGTTTTTTTACCCGGATTTGCCTGTTGGGTGTAAATATCAGTAAATATTAATATTAATATTAACAAAGAAAATAAAACAAAGGAAAACAATGAATAAAATAACTAAAATATTCGTAGTAATGCTTTCTTCTGCTCTAGTTTCTCTATCAGCTGTTGCTGGTGAACTATCTGTTACAGGTGGTGCTACTGCAACTTACAAGATAGGTGGAGCTGCTGATAACGCAGGTAAAGGAATTGGTGTTTCTAACGAATTAGATTTCAACGCTAACGGTGAACTAGACAATGGTTTCACATGGAAATGGCAAACACAATTAGATAACGCTACGACTGTAAACGATGACTCTAGATTAGAAGTTGGAACTCCGTACGGAACTTTAGGTTTCTACGTTTCTGAAAACGACATTTCTACTAAACTAGGTTACGGAATCGGTGCAATGGGTGTTGGTTCAGATTACACAGGCCCAGCAACAGTTCAGTTTGGTGCAACTATGAACTCTTACAACAATATCGGTTTAGCTAGTCCAGCGGGACTACTACCTTTCGGTATGACTGTTAAGGCTGCATACGCGCCTCATCTATCTGATCAAGCAGGTAATTCTGCAAAAGCTGATGGTACTTCTGGAACTGGTGTTGGACACAATGCAACTGCGTTTGCAGTACACGCTACTCCAATGGACGGTTTAAAAGTTGGTGCAGATTACCACATGGTTTCAGGTGGACCTACTACAACTAGATACGCACAAGAAAGTGGTGGTGTTTACACTAAATACACAACTGGTCCTTTTTCAGTTGGTTTAGCTAGAGCAATGTATCAGCCAAGAGACGAATTTTCAGCAACAGGTTCATTACATTACGTAACAGATATGTATGGAATTCAGTTTGCTGTAAATGACGCTCTTTCGATTTCTTACTCAGAAGAGAAATCAGCAGCAGCTACAAGTTCTACGACAACAGGTGCTGGTGTAATAACTGCTTCAAGTGAAATTGAAATGGATATAACTCATGTTCAAGCTTCATACGTAGCAGGTGGTGCAACACTTGGTCTTGCGGTAGCAGATGCAGATAATTCTGACTATACAGCAGGTAGAGTAGAAAAAACTACTACACTTTCGATCGCTATGGCGTTCTAGTTAGTAACTTTTTAAAATTAGAAAAGCCGGTTAGAAATAGCCGGCTTTTTTTTTATCTCAGACAATAAAGCTAAACCATCAGAATTAACCATATTTAATTTAAGTAAATTAAAAATATTTATTCCTCCTAAAGGTATTAAATTTATTAAGCAGTTTTGACTTATAAGATTAAACTTAATAACTCCTAAGCTACCTTTTTTATTTTTGTAAGAAGTTTTGAACAGTCTAGAAAAAATAACAGTTTTACAGCCCTGTTTAATTTTGCCATGTATTTCTTTATAATTATGTGCCGAACCTATTAAATTAAGATTGTATTTTAGATATTTTTTTTTATTATGGGCTGATATATATAGTCCATCTGCCTGACAATTTTTGGCTAGTTGTGAATTATTTGCAATATAAAATTTAAATCTTTTAATCTTACACTTATTTCTAAATTTACTTAATTTAACAAGACTCTCTTGAATTCCATTGTTTCTATAAATTATAGATATTTTTTTATTTGATTTTAGACAATCAACATTTATAGATTGAGTGTTTTCTATATATAAAAAGTAATTATTCTTTATAATAAACATAAATGAATTCAATAGTTTCTAAATTTGAAAATATAAAATCTCTTATTAACAATAGCAATGTAAAGATAATTGCTGTTACAAAAACCTTTTCTTACGACACTATTAGTCCCATAATTGATCACGGTCACTTACATTTTGGTGAAAATAAAGTGCAAGAAGCTCAATCTAAATGGACCGAATTAAAAAAACAAAATTCAAATATTAATCTTCATATGATTGGGAGACTGCAATCTAATAAAGCTAAAGATGCAGTAAAATTATTTGATTATATTCATTCTCTAGATAATCAGAAGTTAGCCAATGTTTTGGCCAAGCATGAAGGAATTGAAAATAAAAAACTTAAATATTTCATTCAGGTTAACATAGGTAACGAAAAACAAAAGTCGGGTATTGGAATTGAACTATTAGATGATTTTTATTATTATTGTACAAAAGAATTGAAAATTAATATTATTGGTTTAATGGCAATACCCCCTAATGATGGTAATGAAAATTTATATTTCAAGAAGTTGATGGAATTAAATAAATTACTAGATTTAAAAGAACTAAGTATGGGTATGTCTGCAGATTATAAAATAGCTTTAAAATATGAAACTACGTTTGTAAGATTAGGTAGTTCAATCTTTGGTACTAGAGCCTAATTTATAACTAATTTTGTTTTATTATTTATTTTACTGATCAACAAAATCATATCTTTTTTGGAAATAGCCAAACAACCTTTTGTAGGTTTGAAATTTCTTTTTGCGATATGTAAAAAAATTGCACTTCCTTTATTTTTTACTACAGGCTTTAAATTATAATTAATAATAATTATTATGTCATAAATTTTTTCTTTTAACCAAAGTCTTTCTGCTCCATCAAAAAAAGGAATCTTAATTATTTTATTATAAAATTTGCTTTTTGGGTTATCGCACCATCCCATGTTTTTTTTAATTATTCTTTTTGTAAGTGATGATTTAATTTTTAAAACTCTATCTTTTCTATAAAATATAGATTTTAAAGTAAAAGTTCCTTTTGGTGTTTTTTCATCACCCTCATATTTTTTTGATGTAATTCCTCTTTTACCTATGGCGCATTTTATCTTATACTTATCAAAGTATAAAAATTTGTTTTTTAATTTTATATTCATACAATTATGAAAAATACTCTACTTGTTTTTGGCACTAAAAACTTCAACAATTCTTTAAATGAAGTTAAAGAATATTTAGATTTTTTATTAGTTTTTTTTAATAAAGACACTTTTTCTGAAAATTTATTTTCTACTATTAATTTAGTATTAATAGAAAATGCAGTTTGTAAGGATCTAGATACATTAAATTTTATCAATAAAATAACCAACAAGCCTATTTTGTTATTAGAGGATCAAGAAAATATTCAAATATTTAAAACTAATTTTAATGAGAAAATTATTTTACCTTTAAACATAGAAGAAATCATTCTTAATATCAAAGCTTTAATAACTTCCACGGAATATAATAAAAATTCGTCAATTAAGATTAAAGATTACATAGTTGATAAAAACGAACGGGTATTAAAAAACGGAAATTTATCTATCACTATTACAGAAAGAGAAATTCAACTTATTGAATTATTATTTAACGAAACTAAGCCACTTTCTAAAAATATGATTTTAAAAAAAGTTTGGAAATACGCTGATGATGCAGACACACATACTATAGAGACGCATATTTACCGGCTTAGAAAGAAAATTTTAAGCACATTTAAAGATGATAGTTTTATTGTTAATTCTAAAGATGGCTATTCAATTTGAAAAAACGAAATAAAATAGCTATTGATCTATTTTCTAAAAAGTATCGTAAACGTGTTGTTAAGTCGAAAAAAGGTAAGGGTAGTTTTATAAGAAAGAAAAAAAGCTAAATATCTTTTCATTATTAATTCAATCGTGCACCAATTTTTTGGATAATTTGAGATGCCATGTCCGTGCCTTTTTGTAAACTTTCTTTAGTTGAAGTTTTATTAATATGTCCATGGAGAAAACCAGAAGCAAATAAATCTCCTGCACCAGTTAAGTCTACTATCTTAAGATTTTTCTGGCCTTCACATTCCACAACTTCAGGGCCACTAATTGCAATACTTCCTTTATCTGATCTTGTTACTACTAATGTCTTATTTAAATCTTTACCAAATTCAATTACATCGTCAAATGACTTTGCATCAATTAACTCCATTATTTCTTGTTCATTAGCAAATATAATATCTAGTTTATTTTTGACTAAATTATAAAAACTTTTTTTGTGTCTATCTACGCAAAATTTATCAGACAAAGACATCGCTGACTTATTTGCAAAAGCTAAAGCTTTATCAAAAGTTGCTTTAGGCTCACCTTCATCCCACAAATAACCTTCTAAAAAAACTAACTCACTCTGTTTAATAAAATCTTCATCAATATCTTCAGGGGTGATTTTTCCCGCTATTCCAAGGTATGTACACATAGTTCTTTCAGAATCTGGTGTAATTAGAATTAAGCAAGTACCTGTTGGTATCTTTTCTATTTTCTTATTATAACAAAATTTTACTTTTTCATCAGTTAAACTTTCCTCATAATCATTTCCCAGTTTATCTTCACTGACTTTTCCTACAAAAGAGACTTGCTCTCCAAGTTGTGCTAATCCTACAATAGAGTTCGCAACAGATCCACCAGCTATAGTTTTTTCAATTTTAAGACTAGATAGTAATTGTTTAAACTCTTTTTCATCTACCAGTTTCATAGTGCTTTTAACTAAGTTGTTTTTGATTAAAAAGTTTTCATCAATTTTGCAAATGACATCTACGATTGCGTTTCCTATTCCTAAAATTTTCATAATATTTATTAAGCTTTAATATTTTTAAATGCTTTCTTTCTACTTGGATAACAAGTGCTGCAAATTTTGCAACTTATACCATAACATTCTCTGGCTTTGCAATATTCGCGTCCGTAAAAAATAATTTGAAGGTGAAGTTTGTTCCAACACCTTTCTGGAAACAGTCTTTTTAAATCCTTTTCAGTCTGTACTACATTCTTACCATTGGTTAATCCCCATCTTTGAGCCAATCTATGAATATGAGTATCAACAGGAAAAGCTGGTTGGCCAAAACCTTGGGACATAACTACACTAGCAGTTTTGTGACCAACACCAGGTAATTTTTCTAATTCTTCAAAACTTTTAGGAACTCGGCCATTATGATTTACCATTAATTGTTTCGACATTAAATATATGCTTTTTGCCTTTACCCTAAAGATGCCTATACTTTTAATAAGATTTTCAATTTTCTTTCTTCCTAATTTAACAAAATGTTCAGGCTTATTATACTTGGGATATATATTTTTTGTCACATTGTTTACATTCACATCTGTACATTGAGCAGACAGAAGAACAGAAACTAACAAAGTAAATTTACTATTATGTTTAAGAGGAATAGGTGTTGTAGGGTAAATTTTATTTAGTATTTTTAAGATTAATTTAGCTCGTTCTTTTTCACCCATTATTCTAAATTTATTTAAAATTCAAAACATTTCTCATTGAATATAAGCCTGGCTTTTTATTTATTAACCATTTGGCAGCTGTTAAGGCTCCTTCTGAATAAAGAACCCTATCAAACGCTTCGTGGTTTAAAGTAATTATCTCTTTACCGCTAGAAAATTTTACCTCATGTTCCCCAACTACCTCACCTTTCCTTAACGAATTAAAATTAATCTTTTTTCCGTAAGGAAAAGACTTTTTATTTAAAAATTTTTTACCTATTAATTTATGAAGATTTTTATTTTGGCCATCAGCTATGCCTTTACCAAGCATTAACGCTGTACCTGACGGGTAGTCTTTCTTATGTTTATGATGAACTTCAAAAACTTTACTTAAAAATTTACCATTTAAAGATTTGGATACAATTTCTGTTAAATACATAAGAAGATTGATTCCTAAACTCATATTTCCTGCTTTTAGAATTGTGATTTTTTTAGAATAGTTTCTAATTAAATTTTCTTCTTTTTTAGTAAATCCTGTTGTTCCGATAATGACTTTTTTTTTAAGTTTAGTTGCGATTTTAAGAATCTCTAGCGTACATTTCGGAACGGTAAAATCTATTATTATATCAACTTTTTTAAAAGCTTGCTCATTATTCAAATCAAGTTTAACACCTCTTATTTCTTTTTTAATTATTTTACTTTCTGTAAGGACTATTAGTTGAAAATCTTTATCTTTTTTAGAAGACTTAATAAGATTTTGACCCATTCTTCCCATACAGCCTGAGATTGCTAATTTAATTTTTTTCATTATTTTGTTCCCCAAAATTTCTTAGCTTTTTCAAAAAAGCTTTTTATAGTTGGACTTAGTTTAAGATTTTCTAGGTCTTTAAATTCTTCCAAAAGCTCTTTTTGTCTTTTAGACAATGATACAGGAACCTCAGGAATAATTCTAATGTATAAATCTCCAAACGAGCTTCTCCTTAAGATTGGCATTCCCTTATCTTTTAATCTTAATTGTTTTCCGTATTGTGTTCCTGCAGGAATTTTAACGCTTACTTTACTTCCACTAATACAAGGAACTTCTATAGTTTTTCCTAAAGCTGCATCTGCAAATGTAATAGGTAATTCAAAAAATAAATTTTCTTCAGATCTTTTAAAAAGACTGTGATTTTTTACCGATATAAATAAGTATAAATCTCCATTACCACCACTTTTAGTGCCAGCTTCTCCTTTTCCTGAAAGCCTTATCCTTGTTCCATCGTCTACGCCTTTTGGAATTTTTACTGAAACTGATTCATCGCTTTGGATTTTCCCACCGCCACTACATTTTTTGCATGCCTTGCCAATAGTTTCTCCATTCCCATGACATTGAGGACAAGTTTGTTGAACAGTAAAAAACCCTTGGCTAGATCTAATCTTACCATTGCCTTTGCAATAATCACATTTTATTGGTTTTGATCCTGGTTCAGCACCACTACCACTACAACCGCCACATTTTTTATATGTTGTATAGTCTATTTTTTTCTCTAAGCCTTTATACGCCTCTTCTAAACTAATGCTCAAATCGTATCTTAAATCGTTACCCCTTCTACTACCCGAGGATCTTCCGCCTGCTTCTCTAGACCCACCTGCAAAATCTCCAAAGAAGTCTTCAAAAATGTCAGAAAAAGAAGAAGAGTTAAAATCACCAAATCCCTGACTACCACCACCACCTTCAAAAGCTGCATGACCAAATTGATCATAATTTGTTTTTTTACTATTATCTGAAAGAATACTGTAGGCTTCACTAGCTTCTTTAAATTTATCTTCAGCAGCCTTATTGTTTGGATTTTTATCTGGGTGATATTTAAAGGCAGTAGTACGATATGCTTTTTTGATTTCGTCTTTAGAAGCGGATTTATCTACTCCTAAGATATCATAGTAGTCTCTCTTAGCCACAAAAAGTTACTCCCTTTTTTAATATATCTTAGGCGCTTTTTTCTTTATCGTCTTTATCTTCTTTATTTTCTTTGTCTTCTTT
>MDTF01007767.1_pt1 | contig 13594 bp, 15 predicted proteins | sample 811191 | NCBI WGS metagenome assembly MDTF01 (sample SAMN05326649, study PRJNA326480) | marine metagenome | isolation source: seawater | place: Southern Ocean | collected 2011
GAATTTTAAATACACTCTCAATAATCTTGAAATCCAAATATTTTTTATAATTCTACAATCACTAGTGTCTATAACCTTATCGAGTTTATATAAATTACCTTGTAAATGAGGGTGATTTGGGATTGTTTTGAAAAAATCAAAAAAACAAATATCTAAATAAATTGTAGAATTTGTTTTTTTAGCTAGTTCATATGCTGCAGCATACTGAAATAATTGACTACCAATACCACCGTTTATTACAACAATTATCACTATATATGCTCCAAACTTATTTAAATTATTATAAAAATTGAATCTATATTAAAAATAATATTTTTTCAATTATTTAAGAATTTTAAAACTTTCCAATCTAACCAAAATATCCATCATTTAATTCACTTGTTTTCTTAATTTCCATTTATTATTTTTCTTGGTCCATATATGACTTGATCTCCAAGAGTCACATATTTTTATAAATTCCTCTTCACTAATATAACAATATTCTAAAAATTTTTTATAAAATTTAATTGGAAATTCTTCATCATATTTTTGCACAAACTTAACTGCATCTTCTCTAGAAATACGTTTTTCCCGAACCTCATTTGCCGCATCAGATGTTGCCCTACCAAACCCAAACTTTAAAAGCATAAAATAAAAATGGAAACCGTCTGTTGCATCATCTAAAGAATTGTACTTTGTAAATGTTCCCTCACTACGGCCATCTGGATTTGGTTTAAATCCAGTATTTTTCGAAGCATAATAAATGTGTTCATGAGGGTGCCAAGGATTATAATAACTCCAAAATTGTCGATTTATTTTTTTTGAAAAAACTTTATCAGCACTAGGAGATAAATAAATATCCATCTCATTTTTAGTGTAACCATTTTTTAACCATTTTTTTGCTTCAAAATCCGAAAACCAGAATTTTTTTTCATCTTTTTGTGAAAAAGATTTTGTAGATGAATTATTATCACCACCATACTCAACCTCAGCATTTTCTCCATCCATAATTAATTTTACATCAAATTTTAAGGCCATTTTAACTGGAAAACTTACTTGTCCATAAATAAAGGGTTGAAAGGGATCGCCTACTTGAATTAAAGAGTCTCGTGTAAGTCTTCGATGTACTTTTGCATCTGGTGTTCCTAAAATGTTTGATAATCCAGAATTAATTAATCCTTGAAAATTTTTCCAACCAATATCTGTATAAACATGAGGTGCCCAAGTAACAGTTAAAGGGTTCATATTGTATTCATACTTAAGTTTATGAGCTACGATAGCGCTGTCTTTGCCTCCACTTGATGGAACAATAACATCAAATTGTCCATTTTTTTTTCTATATTTTGATAATAATTCTTTTAATTTTTTCTCTCTATCAGACCAATTAATTTTTGGTTTATTTCTAGTGTTAACACACGCATTACATAGATTATCTTTATTAAAAGATACTCTTGGCCTTTGATTCGATACTACACAGTTTGTGCAAAATTTAACATCTTTTGGAAGATTATAAATTTTCAATACATTTTTTTTTTGAATTTTTAACATAAAAAATTATCTACACTATTATCTACTTTATTATCATTTATAATGAATTTATATTATCCACAAGGTATTTATATAAATTAATAAATACAATTAAACCACAATATAGAATCTAAAATGAAGAGAATTATTTCTAAGCTAGATATTAAAGGAAGCAATCTAGTAAAAGGTATTAATTTAGAAGGCTTGAGAGTCCTTGGAGACCCAAATTACTTTGCAAAAAAATATTATGAAAATCTATCAGATGAAATTATCTTTTATGATTGTGTCGCTAGCCTGTATGAAAGAAAATATTTATTAGATATAATTGAAAAAACTTCTTCCGGTATATTTATACCTATATCTGTGGGTGGTGGACTAAAAACATTAAAAGATATTGAAAATGTTTTAAGTGCAGGTGCAGACAAGGTAGTTATTAACTCAGCAGCCATTAATAGGCCAAAATTTTTAAAAGAGGCAAGTAAAGAATTTGGATCAGCAAATATTTGTTTATCTATTGAAACTGCAAAAATTAAAAATGATGAATTTTATTGTTTGAGTAATTATGGAAGAGAAACTTCAAATAAAAAATTATTGAATTGGTTTCAAGATGCTCAGGAACTTGGTGTGGGAGAAATAATCCTTACATCAATTTCTCATGAAGGGGTTGGAAATGGATTTGATCACGAAGCATTAGAAAAAATTTATGATAAAATCCACTTACCCTTTGTAATGCATGGGGGAGCAGGGAATGAAAATCATATTTATGATGTTTTAAAATATGAAAAAGTCTCTGGAGTTGCTTTATCATCTTTATTACATTACTCAATTATACAAGATAAAAAATTTACTTTTGATAAAAGTAGTGGTGGAAATACGAATTTTTTAAGAGAATTTGGTAAAAAAAATCTTTCTAAAAAAACAAATATTTTATCAATAAAAAAATTTCTAAAAAAAAAAGGAATAGATATTAGATTGTGAAATATATTTCAATAATAGATATGGAAATCAGCAATATTAAAAGCATTGTAGGTGCTATTAATTACTTTGGTTTTAAAACTATAGTTACTAAAGATGAAAATATAATTTTAAATTCCTCAGCTATGATCTTGCCAGGTGTTGGGTCTTTTCCTGCGGGTATGAAAAAATTAAAAAATAATAAATTAGATCATGTCATTAAAAAATTTATAAAAACAAAAAAACCAGTTTTGGCAATTTGCTTAGGCTACCAGATGTTATTTAGTTCAAGCAATGAATTTCAACAAACAAAAGGCTTAAATATACTGAAGGGTAAAGTACTTTCTCTTAAAAGCTTAAAGACTAATAGATTGTGCCCAAACCTTGGTTGGAATACAATTGATTATAAAAAAAATAAAAAAAATAAACTATTTAATAAATTAAATTCAAAATTAGAAACTTATTTTGTTCATTCATTTTTTGTTAAGACAAAAATAAAAAATTTAGAAACATCAACAATCAATTTTGGAGGAGAAAAAATTATGAGCTCAATACAATATGAAAATATATTTGGAATGCAATTTCATCCTGAAAAAAGTGGAAAGAACGGTTTAAAGATTATTAAAAATTTTTTAAATCAAATAAAAATCTAATATGAAAACTAAGTATAACTTACCAAAAGATGTAATGTTTTGTAAAAAATGTGTCATGTCCAACCAAAGGCCTAGTTCTATAGCAGAATTTTTTCACACAAAAGAAAGAGAAGGTGCAAAATATATGACTATTGATCGTAATGGAATTTGTGATGCATGCAAACAAAGTGAAATTAAAGATTCTATAAATTGGAAAACTAGAGAAAAAGAATTAATAAAATTACTTGATAAGCATAGAAAAAATAATGGTGATTATGATTGTTTAGTTCCTGGAAGTGGAGGAAAAGACAGCGCATTTCAGGCTCATATTTTAAAATATAAATATAATATGAACCCATTAATAATTACATGGCCACCCATAATGTATACTGACTATGGTCTTAAAAATTATAACAATTGGGTCAATGTTGGAGGATTTGATGCTTTGGTAGTTAGGCCTAACGGTAAGGTAATGAAAGAACTTACAAAATTGTCTATAGTAAATTTATTACATCCGTTTCAAACTTTTATTCTTGGACAGAAAAATATTGCACCTAAAATAGCTGCAAATTTTAACATAAAATTAGTTTTTTATGGGGAAAATGAAGCCGAGTATGGTAATCCAATTGCAGAAAATAATTCTTCATTGAGAAAAAAAAATTACTTTGCAGTTAAAAATTATAATAAAATTTACTTGGCTGGTATGAAAATATCTGATTTGGTAAAAAAGCATAAGTTTAGCTATCAAGATTTGAAAATTTTTTTACCAATAAGCAACTCTGAAATTCAAAAAAAGAATGTTGAAATACACTATTTGGGGTATTATTTAAGATGGATACCTCAAGAAGCTTTTTATTACGCAGTAAAAAATACTGGTTTTTCTCCTAGACCATTTAGGACACAAGGAACATTTAGTAAATATAACAGTATTGATGATAAAATAGATGACCTCCATTATTACACAACATTTGTAAAATTTGGTATTGGTAGAGCCACATATGATGCAAGCCAAGAAATTAGAAATAAACATTTAACTAGAGAGGAAGCTCAAAATTTAGTTAAAAAATATGATGGAGAATTTCCTGATAAATATTTTTCTGAAATAATGAAATTTTTAGAGATTAAAGAAGAAAAGTTCTTTAAGCTTTGTGACCAGTTTAGGTCAAGTCATTTGTGGAAAAGAATAAATAAAAAATGGTATTTAAGACATACTGTTAATCAAGATGGAGTAGACGATAAAATTTAAGAAGTTATTTGATGACTTTATGTACTTTGGTTAGTAAATAATTTTTTATTTTTTAAAACTGATTGACTGCCCTAAATCTCTCCAATTATTTGATGATATAGGAAAAACCCCAATTTTTTTTCTTTTTTTTAAACTAAGTTTAATTAAATCTACAAAGCTAAGGGACTCATTTTTTTTGATAAGATTAAAAATTTTAGAATTAACTAAATAAAATCCTGTGTTTGCAAGAAAATTACTTTGAGGTTTTTCAATAATATTACTAAGTTTATTATTTACTATTTTACAAACTCCATAAGGAATTTTATAAATTTCTGATGATGAAACTATGGTTAAATCATAGTTTCTTTGTCTATGAAAGTTAACAAGGTCTATAAGATTAATGTCTATTAAGCTATCACAATTAGTAACTATAAATAATTTTTCTTTATTATTTTTTAATTTCTGAAGAACACCCGCAGTGCCGAGTGGTTTTTTTTCATATAAAAATTTAACTTTATATTTAGGGTTTAGTTCTTTAAAAAACGAACTAATTAAATAATTTTTATAATTAATTGATATATAAAAGTTTTTGAGATTAAATTTTAAAAAATTATCTATAATATTTTCAATTATTGTTTTATCATTATATGGAATTAGAGGCTTTGGTAAAATATTAGTATAGGGTCTTAATCTTGTTCCTAATCCACCTGCCATGATAACAACCTCTAAATTTTTAAGTAAGTGGCCTGATTCATGATTTCCAACGTCTTGATGAATTAAATCTATTACTTTATTTTTTTCATCAACAATAGGTATTACATGTAATGAATTGAGCTCAGATGTATATTTTTTTGTTTTTGAAGAAAACTCTTTAATATAGGTGTCACTTTTATTAATTTTGTAACAATTTTTATTGTAAAATTTTTCTATTTTTGAATTTAAATTATTATTTTTTAAGATTGCCTTTCTAAGGTCACCATCTGAAATTGTGCCCAAGAGTAAATTATTTTTATTCACAACAACTAAACATTGACTACCTACTTTTTGAAGTTTTTCTAATGTTTCTAATATTGTATTTTGTTTATATATAAAAATATCTTTCATTTTCTCTAACCTCTATTTTGCTTATATTATTCTTTTACTTATTCTTTTTATATTCAAATAAATGCCCATGAAGTTTTATATATGGTTTATATAAATTTGTATATGTTGACTTAATTTTTTTATCAATATTTAGTTTTGTATCAGTGGTTTTAATTTCATAAAATTTATTTAATTGTTTTCTATTTTTCATACTCTTTATCCATTTTATATTTTTATTTTCTATAATTTTTCTTTCTAAATATTTTTTATTTGCCAATAAATTTTTAATAATTTGTTTAGCCTGCTTAAGCATAACGGTGTAAGTCTTTTTTTGCAGATCATCAACTGAATATTTCTTACTTAATTTAAATTTTTTAACATCGATAATTTTTCCGTTATCTATTCGTTCATTAATTAAATGGCATGTGGTTCCATAATATTTTGACTTTTCATAAATTGCATAGTTTAAACATCCTATACCCTTATAATTTGGTGGACCTGGATGAAAATTAATTGCTGCAATTTCAGCTTTTTTTATTAAGTCTTTTTTCAAAATATAAAAACTTCTAAAACAAAAAATATATGAATATTTCTTTTTCTTTAATTTTCTAATATTTAATATTTTTTTATTTTTATTATTCTCTACAAGATATAATTTTTTGGTATTTTTTCTTAAAAAAGATATTAATTTTTTTGAATAACTGCAATCCTTTCGATAAAAAAGTAAAACCGATTCAATCATAATAATTAATTTTTAAAATAAAGCATATTATTTTATAAAATTCGTAAAATTTTATTTTGGTCTTTTTTTGTAATACCGGGATGAGAAGGTAGTATTAAAATTTTTTTCCATAATTTATTTGTAAAACTAAGGTTGTCTTTTTTAAAGTTTTTGTAGGGTCCCTGAAGATGAAGAGGTTTCCAAAAATAATTTAGTTGAATATTTGAAGAATTGAATTTTTTTTTAATATCTTTAAAGATCTTAGAATTTTTTAATTTTAAGGCAAAAACCCAATTAATATAGTTCTTATCATAAATTTTTAAGTAACTTGAACTCTGTTCAATTTTTTTATCGTAATATTCAAAGATTATTTTTTTTTTATTAAGAATATTTTTCAAATTTTCGAGTTGAGATATCCCCATACTAGCTTGAAGATTCGTCATTTTATAATTATAGCCAATAAGTTGATAATCATAATTAGATTTTTTTTTACCTACTGTTGAGTAAATTCTTACTTTGTTTGATAATTTCGAAGAGTTTGTCGCTAAAATTCCTCCTGCGCCAGTTGTTATAGTTTTATTGCCATTAAATGAAAAACAAAAAATCGAATTACTAGATTTCTTTAAATCAAATATTTTAGGATCATGACAGGCCGCAGAATCAAATATTATTTTAAGCTTATATTTTTTAGCAAATTTTTCATACTCTAAAAACTGCATTTTTCTCCCAAATGTTTGCACTGGAACTATAGCTCTAATTATCTTTCCAGAAGATTTTTCAACTAAACAGTTTGATTGAAACTTAGTTTTTTTTAAAAGAGTTTCTTCTACTTTTTTAATATCTAAAATAAAATCTTTATCACAATCAAAAAACCAAGGAGCAGCACCGGTATAAGTAATTGCATTTGCAGTAGCAGCAAAGCTATAAGAAGGAGTTATGACCAAATCATCTTTTTGAACTCCAGAAGCAAGAAGTGCTAAATGCAGGGCAGATGTTCCAGAGTTTAAAGCTACAGAATATTTAAACTTAAAAATTTTATTAAATAATTTTTCAAATTCATTAATTTTTGGTCCTGCTGTAGATACAAAACTACTATTTAAACTAGAGGATAGGGATTGTTTTTCTTTATTCGTTATATAAGGAATATATGTGCTAATCATTAAATTATTATATTTCTTATTCTATATATTTCTAATTAAATTTATTTTTATAAAATTTTGCTAACTCTAAATCTCCTAAAGTGTCTATGTCTATACTCTCTTTAGGGGAGTCAATTATGATTGGTATAGTTCTTTTTCCATAAAATTTTTCAGAATTTTTTAATACTGATGGTTTTATTAAGTAAATTGACCCATCGGGTTGGTATATATCTTTTGGTAAACGTTTTTCATTTGCACCCTTAAGGATTGGTTTTATTAAGTTATTATTAATTTGAACTAAAAATTTAGGATTCATAGATGCTTTTTTAACAGTAATTACTGAATCACATTTTTTATCTTTAAAAGTTTTTATACATTTTATTAGGGTTTTTTTTGATCTTAGCGGTGAAGTTGGTTGTAGTAATAATAAACCATCAATTTTACCTATTTTTTTTTCGTACCACTTTAAAGCATGTTGGGCCATATCAATTGAACTTGTATTAGCTGATGATAATTTTTTTGGTCTTAGCCAGGGAGCTAAAATTCCAAATTTTCTTGAAATTTTTAAAATTTCATCATCATCTGTTGAAACTAAAATATCACAAATTTCAGGAATTTTTTTCGCTATATCGACTGACCATAAAAATAGAGGTTTATTAAAAAAAATTATCTTATTTTTATTTGGAAGCCTTCTTGAGTTCTTTCTTGCTGGTATTAAAGCTAATATCTTCATGTATTAAGCTAAATTTTTTTTTAAAATTAAAGTATTTTTTGGAATAAAATGTTTTGTTTTTTTATTTAAATAGTTAGTAAACTCTTTTGGAGAAATACCTTTTAATTTTGGTCTTAAAGCAATTACATTTTTTTCAGTAAGTGTAGTGTTAACTGGTAAATTAATTCTAGAGTAAATTGATTTTCTTGCAATATTTCTGGTTAATTTTTCTTGAGTTGTTAAATTTTTATTTTTTTGACTCATTGAAAATTCTAGAGCCCTAATTATTTCTACAAATTTTTTACAATTTTCTGCCTCAAGCGAACAAAAATGATCTGGACCTACGTCTGTTTTTTTTATTGTAATATGTTTTTCAATAATTTTGGCCCCCATTGATAGTGCAAATACAGATGCTTCAAAACCCAAGGTATGATCAGAAAAGCCAATATTATAACCCAATTTTTTTAATTTATTAAAAAAACCAAAATTCGTATCTTTTAGTTTAGTGGGATAATCACTAACACAATGCAGCAGATGTAATTTTTTTTTATCATATTTTAGGAATTTTAATGAATCTATAATTTCTTGAAAAGTCGACATCCCAGTAGATAATATAATTTTTTTTTTTAAAGCTTTTTATAGTTTTAAGTAATAAGTGATTATCTAAATCACCCGAAGAAATTTTAAATATTTTTTGACCTAACTTATTCAGAAAAATAGCACTTTCGTTATCAAAAGGGGTAGATATAAAAAGTATTTTTTGAGATTTACAATATTTATACAATTTTTTGAAATCTCCAAAACTTAATGAAATTTTTTTTAGCATTGTAAATTGATCTTTATATTTTGATCTTTTTTGGTATTTAGCTAATGGCGCGCTCTCAATACATAAATTTCTGGGTATTATTGTTTGAAATTTAACCGCATCAAATCCAGCATTTTTTGCTATTTTTACTAGTTTAAAAGCTCTTTTTAAATTACCGTTGTGATTAACACCTATTTCTGCAATTAAAAAAGTTTTTTTAGAATTATTCATTATCTTTCTATTAATACTGGAAGTTACATTAAAAACGTCTAAATATCAATTTGACTATGAAAAAAATTGTTATAATTGGAGGTGCTGGATATATTGGTACTGTCTTAATAGATTATCTACTAAAAAAAAATTATGAAATTATTTGTATAGATAATTTAATTTATAAAAACAGATTTGCAATAAATTCATTTAAAAGAAAAAAAAATTTTAATTTTTTAAATGTAGATTTAAGAAGTAATGAAATCATAAAAAAATTTATAGATGAGGATACTAGCGTAGTTATTCTTGCAGGGTTAGTAGGGGATCCGATAACTAAAAAATATGATAAATTAGCTAACAATATAAATAAAGTTGGAATCAACAATTTGATTAATATGTTAAGTAAATTGACATTTAAAAAACTTTTATTTATTTCGACCTGTTCAAACTATGGCTTATCTCAATCAAATAAACTACTAGATGAAAAAAGTAAGCTTAATCCAATATCAAAATATGCTCGTGACAAAGTATTTATAGAAAATAAAATATTACAATTAAAAAAAATAAATTTTTGTCCTGTAATATTAAGATTTGCAACAGCCTTTGGGACATCTAAAAGAATGCGTTTTGATTTAACAATAAACGAATTTGTAAAAGATATATATCTTAAGAAAAATTTAGAAGTTTATGATTATGATACTTATAGACCATATTGCCACACAATAGATTTTGCGAGAGCAATAGATAAAGTACTTAATTCAAAAAATGAAAAAATTTTTAAAGAGTGCTTTAATGTTGGTAGTAAACATAATAATTTTCAGAAGAAAGCAATTGTAGATTTAATTTTAAAAAGTTTAAAAATAAAAGATAACAATGTTAAATTTATAAAACAATCTAAAGATAGAAGAAATTATAGAGTAAATTTTAATAAAATTGAAAAAAAATTAAAATTTAAAACTAAATACACAATAAAATATGGAATCAATGAAATTCTAGGTTATTTAAAAAAGACAAAATTGAAAAATAAGAACTATTATGGAAACTATAAAATATAAACTTTAGATGAGAAAAAAAATCTGCATAATTACAGGGACTAGAGCAGATTATGGAATAATTAGTGGATTAGTTAAAAAAATTTCAGAATCTCAAAAAATTAAATTGATTTTGATAGTATCATGCATGCATTTACAAAAAAAATTTGGTAATACCATTAAAGAAATTAAAAATGATAAGCTAAAGATTGCTTATAAGGTAAAAAATTTTCCAAAAGGTGATGATGAAATTGATATAATTAGTGCTTTTTCAAAAGGCACAATTGAATTTGGTAAAATTTTTAAAAAAGAAAAACCAAACTTAGTTTTATTGACTGGTGATAGATTTGAAATGCTATCTGCTGGTATTAGCTCAACTTATTTAAAGATTCCTAATATACATATTCATGGTGGTGAAGTTACGCATGGTTCATTAGATGATTATAATAGACACATGATTACAAAATTATCACAATATCATTTTGCAGCCACAAAACGTTCAAAAAAAAGAATTATTCAATTAGGAGAGAATCCAAATACAGTTTTTCATTCAGGAGGCTTGGGTGCATATAATCTAGTTAATGAAAAAGTTTTTAATAAAAAAGAAATAAAAAATAAATTTAAAATAAATTTTTTAGCACACAATATATTAATTACTTTGCATCCTGAACTCTTAACAACAAAGAATCAATTATTAAAAAATATTAAGATTCTGCTAAATAGTTTAAAATATTTTAAAGATAGTCTAAAAATTTTTACATCTTCCAATTCTGATGCGGGAGGAGAAGCAATTAATAACGAAGTTAAGAAGTTTGTAAAAAATAATATAAACTCAATCTTTATAAAAAATTTTGGAAAAAAAGGTTATTTGTCAGTAATGAAGTATTCAAGTTGTATACTGGGCAATTCTTCAAGTGGAATATTAGAGGCTCCAATTTATAAAGTACCAACAATTAATGTGGGTAACAGGCAATCAGGTAGAGAGCTTTCCAAGAGTATTATTAATGTTAGTTATGATAAAAAAAAAATTATTAAGGCTATAAATCTTTCTAAATCCCAAGCATTCAAAAATAATTTAAAAAATTCAAAAAGTGTATATTATAAAAAAAATACATTAAGAAATATATTTGCTTTTTTAGATAAAAATAATTTTCAATTTAATTTAAAAAAATTTCATGATTTATAAAAAAAACTATTATTTAAGATAGTTTTTAAAAATACTATTTATAAAATAAGCGTCTTCTGGAGTATCAATCTGAAATCCTCTGTATTTTTTCATTAAATAAAACCCAATTTTACCAAACAATCTAACCTTATATTTCAAAAATAACCTTGCATTAAAAATATAAAAAGATCCATTTTCAAGAATTGTTTTACCTAATTCCTGTCTTCTGGGTCTTCTATTTATATTATACTTCGGTATTACTTTTTTATTTTTTATTGACCAAGTAAAAAAGGTCTCAAAGTCACTTGCTGAAAACATTGAGTCATAATTTTTATTAAATTTTTTTTTTAATGCTTCGTCAAAATCATTTTTTGCTCTAATTGGGGAGGTTGGCTGAATACCGACAACATAATCTATCTTATTAAATTTGCTTATAAACTTTATTGCATGCTCCCAAGCTTTGTCAGAGGTTGCTTTATCAGTAGCTAATTTTTTTGGTCTTATTATTATTTTGGCACCATATTTTTTTGCCACATTTAATATATTTTTATTATCTGAACTAACCCAAGTTTCGGATATTTTTTTACTTTCAAGAGAATGTTTAATAGACCAATATATTAGAGGTTTTTTATTTATTAAAATTAAATTTTTATTCTTAATACCTTTAGAACCACCTCTTGCCAGTATTATTGCATGAATATTTTTTTTGTGCATAAAAATTAGTTTGTTTTTATATTAATTTAAGATACTTATACCAAAATGTTCCAGAAACCATATTTAATTGCTGAAATTGGAATCAACCATAATGGCAGTATAAAAATTGCAAAACAGCTAATAGATCTTGCAAAAGAAGCAAAATTTGATGCAGTAAAATTTCAAAAAAGAGATCTAGATATTGTTTATACAAAAGATCTTTTAGACTCAGCACGAGAAAGTCCGTGGGGAACAACTCAAAGAGATCAAAAAAAAGGCCTTGAATTTGAGAAAAAAGAATATGACCAAATAGATCAATATTGCAAAAATGTTAAAATTGACTGGTTTGCATCAGCATGGGATAGTAATAGTCTAAAGTTTTTAGATCAGTATAATTTAAAATACAATAAGGTAGCTTCAGCAATGATTGTAGATAAAAATTTTCTAAGAGAAATTGCTGAAAGAAAAAAACACACTTTTATATCAACAGGAATGTCATCAGTTGAAGATATAGATAATGCTGTCAAAATTTTTAAAGATAGTAAATGTAGCATTGAGTTAATGCACTGTGTTTCAACATATCCAATGAAAGCAAAAGACGCAAATTTATTAACAATTGAAGCTTTAAAAAGAAAATATGAATGTGACGTAGGATATAGTGGTCATGAAAATGGTGTTGCGGTTTCATTAGCAGCTTTTTCTATGAATATTAGTTCTCTTGAAAGACATATTACACTAGATAGAACAATGTATGGGAGTGATCAATCAGCATCTTTAGAATTAAAAGGAATGATTAATTTAACTGAATCAATTAATAAAATGCTTGAAGCATATGGAGAGGAAAAATTAGGAAATATTTTAGAAGAAGAAAAAGCAATTGCAAAAAAATTAAGAGCACATATTAAAATTGACCAATAATTATCTTAATAAATCAATTACTGAACATATCAAAGCTCTAGAGAGTGTGGTTGTACAATCTAAAGAAATTCAAAACATAATCCAATTAATTGTTAAAAGTATAAAATCAGGTGGCAAAATATTATTTTGTGGAAATGGAGGTTCTGCTGCTGATGCACAACATTGGGCTGCTGAATTATTAGTTAGGTTAAGACCTCATGTTAATAGAAAACCAATTGCAGCTTTAAGTCTTGGAACTGATACCTCAACAATAACAGCGTGTGGAAATGATTATAGTTTTAATGATATATTTTGTAGACCTTTTGAAGCCTTAGCAAGAAAAAATGATATCTTATTTGTAATTTCTACGTCAGGAAATTCAAAAAATATTTTAAAAGTACTACAAAGTGCTAAAAAAAAAAAGATTAAAACAGTGGGTCTTCTTGGTAAAAGTGGTGGTAAGGCAAAAAAAAATTGTGACTTTAAAATTTTAGTTGGATCAAGCAATGTTGCAAGAATACAAGAAATACAAATATTTTTAGGTCACATAATATTAGAAAATGTTGAAAATAAGTTATTAGGAAGAAAAAATTAATTTATTTATTAGATTAAAATTTTAATAGTTATGAAGTCAAAATTAAAAAAAATTATCTTAATAATTCCTGTAAGGATGGGGTCAAAAAGACTTAAGAACAAAAATATTTTGCCAATAAAAAAAGTCCCTATGTTTGTATATGTTGCTAGAAAAATTTTGAAATCTAAATTTAAAATTAAATTATTTGTTTCATCTGAAAGTAGTAAAATCAAAGAGTTATGTAAAA
>MDTF01009950.1_pt1 | contig 13589 bp, 5 predicted proteins | sample 811191 | NCBI WGS metagenome assembly MDTF01 (sample SAMN05326649, study PRJNA326480) | marine metagenome | isolation source: seawater | place: Southern Ocean | collected 2011
AGACAATATACTTTAGACAATTAAATGGAACCATTTAATAATGAATTTGATGGAATACGAGTAGAAGGAGTCAAGACAAAAAGACAACCTGAAATCAAAAGGAGCGAGTGTTAAGAGTGTCTAGATTTTGTAAACCAATTCGATTAATTTTCTGCCTTCGAACCAGATTTACCCAACAATTAAAATAACACCATCCTCTTCAATCTTACTGGCTGTTCCGGGATTCGTCGTATATCTCACACCAGGTATTCATCGTACTATATCTATATCCTACGTCCTCCAATCCATCTCCTTACAATAAACGTCTCCAATCCATCCCAACAAAAATGTCAGCAGAAGAACAACAATTAGCTACGATTGAACATCTCTGCACTTCCCTATACACAGCTTCTGATGAACAGCAAAGAAATGCTGCCGACGCACAACTTGCTGGAATGTTTGGAACTTCCAATTCTAAAACAGTAGGGGCCACGACCGTCGCCACCACTATAGTTTCTGGACAAGGCATTGCTTCAAATGCTGCAGCGGCAGATATCAGTGCAATTCCACGACATGAATTTGTTTTATCAAGATCAGTCAATTCCTTCGCACTCCATTTCAGTGCAACAGCACTTTTGCAAATTGTTACCTCGTGTTGGCAATCTTTAAACACAGAGCAACGAATACAATTAAGAGATTTCGCATTCAATTGCTTCGTCGCAAAGGGTCCACAGTTAGAAAGAGTAGCAGTCCGGTCTTTAATTACTTTGACATGTCGTATTACCAAGCGAGGGTGGTGCGACAATCCAAAATATCATCTCGTTGTGACAGAAATGATGAAACTTTTAACTGGATCCAATAGTAATCCATTTTATCAACGTCTTGGTTTAACTTTTTTACAAGAACTTGTCGAAGAGATGCAAGTCATTCGAGTGCAGGGTTTGCGACGAAGTGGTAGAACGGCAGCCATTGCATTCAGAGATCAAGGTTTGCGGGAAATATTTGTAGCAGTCAAACGTCTGTTACAAAGTTTAGCACCAGAAGCCTATGAATTCGAAGATGGATCGGATGAAGAGAGATTTTTGGAACTTGCTTTAACTACGGTATTGTCATGTTTGTGTTACGATTTTGATGTGAGTAATCCAGATCGAAGTAATACAGACATTACAACGACAAGAGCACCACGTTCATGGAGTGATACCCGTGACGAAACCACCATTGGGTTGTTTTTTGAAATTTACAATGCTCGACAAAATACTAGATCATCCAGTTTAGCTTTGGAATCCATTGGAAAGTTAGCGTCTTTGCGTCGTTCTTTGTTTACACCGGAAGAACGTCAAAATTTAATTACTCGTTTGCAACGTGAAACGTTATCGATCATGACTGCATCTTCCTCACAAAATGGAACGTTGTGGGAAGATCCCGATACGTTGCATTCTTTCTGTCGTCTTTTGGGATCTTTAAAATTAAGTTTTCATTTAGATGAAGTCGTCAAACCAGAATCATATCCACAATGGATACAAGCACTGCTTCAATTTAGTATACAAGCTTTTTCTAAATGGGACGTTGTAGACGATACTGCTTTAGGTTATATTTTATCGTTATGGGGTGCACTTGTTCATCCACTTGTTGATGGTGCAAAGCAATCAAGAACATCTACATTAAACGTATCGCAATTGGGTGAACTTGTACCTCAACTGATGTCATCCTTTATCAATTCCAGAATGGAAATGGCATCTGCAATTGCACAAGCAAAAATTGGAGCAAATCAACAACACGCCGGTTTAGAAAATCCATTGGAACAAGAAGGTGTACCAGCACAAATGGTACCGATTGAAAAATTGAGTTGGTTAAAATATGTTGAAATGGCACAATTTTTAACTACTTTGTTGGATAATACAACACATCAATTGTTGCAAGCCAGTCATGCTTCCACAAACGAAGCAAACGTTGCCTTAGCAGTAGCTGAAACACGTTTATCGTGGTTGGTACATATTACAGCTTCTGTCATAGGTGCCTTTGCATCCAATGTATGGACAAGAAAAAATGTGTCCGATAATATTAATGCCGAATTGACCTCCAGAGTCTTTCGTTTATTGATTTTGATCTGTCCACAATGTGCCAATCCATTTGCATATGCACATGCATTAAATCATTTTAAAATAGGTCAACAAAATTTGAATGCAATTCGTCCATCTCCCATGAGACAAAGTTTAGAATTAGCCATGTTAGAATTTGTAGATCAATTTCGTAAACTGCATATTGAACCAGAAAATCCAGGTATGGGTCAAGATCTTAGTAGTCGTTTATCGTCACGATTGCCACGCTCTTCGAAAGCTGTCTTGGTACGATCCTTGGCAGAAAGGACAATCTCCTCCATGTTGGCCAGAAAATTAGTTGAACAAGCGGCAAACGATGACGACGACGACGTAGATGATATGGATGATGATGATGATATGATAACAGGTGGACGAAAAAATGGCAATGATGGAGATAGTAGCATGGGTGGGCAAGGAGAACAGCGTGAACAAAATACGTATACGCAATTAGTCAATATGATTGGTATGGGACAGTATCAAGGAAAGACGACCAATCCACAAGATGACATTGTAGTAATAAATGATAATCAACATATTGCAGTATTAGATGTTATTATTGCAAAATTAGCATTTAATTTAAAGGCATGGTCACTGAATGGAGAAGATGGTACAACATCGACCAAGTTAGCTCGAAGAACGTTGCTAGTGTTACATTCAATGGCGAGTGGTGTTCAACCATCCAGATCTAGTCAAAGTAGATCACGTTCAGTCGGTTTTAGTACAGGTGAAATGTTGCTGCAATCTCGTGTATTATGTAATTTATTAGATAATGCTGATATTAATTCAATCAGTTATTTTGCACATCCATCCAACGGTGCTGAAAGAACAGTCTTTTTTAATGCATTGTCGCATCTGTTATACATGCAGATGTCCACTACTGCTGCTAATCTACGGTTCAGTCTATTTGCAAGATTTGTTCAACCCTTGGAAAAAGTTGCACAAGCAATGTTTAAATTTGTTCAAGATGGTAATTCATTAAGAAATAAAGGAATTAGGACAGCGATTGCTGGTTGGTGCCGAGATGTTTTAGGAGTTTGTACAGCTTCTAAAACACGTGAAAATTATGCATTGTTGTTTGAATGGTTGGTCGATGGCAAACCATCCAAATTGCAATTATTGTCCGCTGCATTAACAACCTGGGCCGACGATCCATTTGTAACAACACCAATTTTAAAATTAGTGTCAGATCTAGTACATAATCGTACACATCGTATTGTATTTGCACCTTCAAAAGCTTCTGGCTATGTATTATGTCGTTTGGCTGCACAATGTGTATCAGCATATGGTGCTTTGCTTCGACAAGGTGCAGCGTTGCCAGCTGGTGCACCAACACCACCTTCTGGACAACACGTTGGCATTGGTTTAAATCCAGGTGAAAATACTTATAAAAAAAGATACAAAGGATTAGGATTTTGTATGCATACATTAGCACATTTATTAAACGGTAATTATGTTAATTTTGGTATTATGGAATTGTACGGTGACAATACATTATCAACAGCAAGAGATGCCATTCTACAATTAGTGTTATCTTCTGATCCCAATGATATATTGTCTTATCCAAAAACAACACGTGCCTTTTTTATGTTGATCGATGCATTAGCTATTAAAGATGTTCATTCAATCGTACAGTTACCGAGTGACATGTTTGTACGTTTAATGACTTGTGTCAAAGTTGTTTTAGAACGTCCAGTAGAAGAAGCAGCTTTTGCTGCCTCTGTTGTGGATCGTTTAGTTACGTATCGTTTTGAATGTCAAAAATGTGTGACTGCCAATGAAAGTCAAAACAATGGGTCTTCCAATGGGTCAGATGCATCTACTGTACAAAATATACAAAAAAAACATACAGCCTGGAAACATTTTCAACAACATCATAATCACAGTTCCAATATATTTGATACATTATTAGTTTCTATTTTTCAATTAGTTGCATTTAAAAATTGTACTCGACAATGGAGTATGAGTCGTCCATTGTTGCCATTAATTTTAAGCAATCCTAATTATTTTACACAGTATCAAGCACAAGTCATAAGTCAAGCACCTGGTGAACGTCGTCAAACATTACAAGCAGCTTTTGATAAATTAAATGATAACATCGATAGTACATTGAGTACAAAAAATCGTGATAGATTTACTAAAAATTTGTACAATACAGTTCGTATGATTAAAGAGTGAGGTGGGTGAAGATGGGTGAAGGAAGAGTGGTGGATGGGCAAAAGCAAAACAAGTAAACATCAAAGAGAGAGAGAGAGAGAGAGAAAGAGAATAAAGTGATATTTACGTTACTTTCAAGGTATAAACATCCGTAACTCTACGTATACACACAGAATGACAGAAATAAGAATTTGTTTGATAATTGTTTTTTTTAAAATTGATAGTTGATAGATCATAGATCATTGATAGATCTTTAAAATAATTATGAAATTGACAGTTGATAGTTCATTGATAGATCTTTAATTCGTTAATAATTGGTAATATTTTTATAAAAAGATCATACTCTTTATTATTTTATGTTTTGAATATCTTATATTTTATTGTAACTAATGTAGCAGTAGTAGCAGTCTAAACAACACAGTAAGCAGTTCAAACTATCTTGGAAAACTAATAACTATTGGAAAAATTTTACTTGTCTAATAAATACCTTTGGGTATTTTTTTGAATCTTCCAAAAATATGTTTTTTACTTAAAGATCGTCGTCGTCATCATCTGGAAGTACGACGGAACTGGCAGCTTGGAGGTCTTGTTGCATTTGTTGAATTTGTTGTTGGTCCATTTGAATTTCAGGTGGTTGAAGAGCAGGTGCTTCAACAAAAGCAAGTTGTGCATCACGTGCAATTTTACGTGCCAACCACAAAAATGGTTTTTCAAAATTATAATTTGATTTAGCAGAAATGTCATAGTATGGCAAATTCTTTTTACGATGAAAGGTAATACTTTTAGCAGTAACTTTACGATCTTTTACATCCACTTTGTTACCGACTAATACAATTGGAATGTTGTCACATACACGAGTTAAATCACGATGCCAATTTGGTACATGTTTGTATGTAATACGTGCTGTAACGTCAAACATAATAATTGCACATTGACCTTTAATATAATATCCGTCACGAAGACCACCAAATTTTTCTTGACCAGCAGTATCCCAACAATTAAATTTCAATACACCCCGGTTAGTATGAAAATCAAGACAACGTACTTCAACACCAAGTGTAGCCACATATTTCTTTTCAAATTCTCCAGTAAGATGTCTTTTCACAAAAGTTGTTTTACCTACACCTCCATCACCTTTTTTTTTTTTATACAAATCAAAAAAAAAGGAAAAGTATTTTTTTTTTTTGGTGTGAAAGAGAGATGTAATACGAACAAGTATATATGAATCATAGATAAAGAGATAACAAAGAAAGAAAGAGAGAAATTGTTAGTTACTAGAAAGAAAGACTCCTTCGTTTGAAGACAGATAAAAAAACAAAGATTTATAAAATGGAGGGATGTCAACTTACCGACCAGAATGAGTTTAAATTTATTTCCACCACCACCTTGTTGTTGCTGCTGTTGAGGTGCTTGTTGTTGAGCAGGTGCGTTAAAGGAGAAATTGCCACCACCGCCACCTTGTGCAGGTGCTGCGTTACCGAAACTGAAAGATGCCATAGTAAACTTCGAATTGGGTTTCTTAGCCAGGCGAAGAGCTATTGAGTTGAGTTGACACTGGATCACTTTTTATCATTTTGTATCAATAAACACAAGAAGTACTGTAGAAAGTAGATCATCTAACCTAAAAACACGTTTTATCTCCTTGTTACGTTTGATTATACGTTTAAATATACGTTGGACTACTGGAGGATTAAAAGAATCTGTTTTGAACTATTTTGATAAACAAAATAAACAATGAACAAGTCAGAATCTCTTTGTGCAACACCTTTATCCTCCAAAACTTCTTCCTCTGACAATCTTCAAGCTATTATGAGTGGAATCTTAGCAGCGTCTCAATCACGTCCAGACATCAACACCAACACTTCTGTTCCTTCTGCCGTTGCATCTTCACCGTCACCACTGCCGCCACCGCTACCACCACAGCACAATGTCTCACAGCAATTACGCAAACAATCTTTACAAACACAGCAACCTCAATCACAGCCAAATCCAATTCCACAACCAAAGATGCAACAGCATGAACTAAAACAACCTCAACAGTTCAAACAACCGAAGCAAACTAAGCGAACTAAACAATCGAAATCATCCAAACAATCCAAACAATCCAAACAATCCAAACAATCCAAACAATCCAAACAATCTAAACAATCTAAACAATCCAACTCTGCCAAACCGTTTCTAACTTTGTTACCTGAACACACTTCGACTACGAGTTCCTCCAGTAGTTGTAGTAGTCAAACAGAATTTGTTGCTACTTTTGAGCACACATCCAACAACAGTACAGAAAAATCTGTCATTACTACCACTGCAATAACCAACACCACCACTTCGAAGTTTCCTCGCATCTCTCTTCTACGTACACTTGCAATTACGTCGACGTGTTTGCATTCCATACAAACCAAGTCGGCAAAGAAAACAAATCCATTGACTGTTAAAAATTTGAAACGATTAAACAAAGAAATGCAATTGATGAAAGCAAATGTTAATGTTTCTGAAGTTACCACTTCAACTGAAACCAGTCCTTCAAGCATTGTAGAATATCAAGTCGCTTTAAAAAATCAAATGCAAACCATAAAACAAAATATGTTGCGACTTCAACAAGAATTAACAAATAGATATCAATCTTCATTGTCAGAAGTAGGGGGGGGGGAAGGATTGAGACAAATTGCAGAGCAACAAAGACAAACACAAGAAAAAGAAGGTGAACGTGAACGTGTACTTAAATGCAACTACGAGCAGCAACTAAATATTTATAACCAATGCAAAATGTTTCTGACTCAATCTATGACTACACAACAACAACAACAACAAGAATCAATGATGCCAAAGGTAAATCTTTCTACTAACAATTATCACAATCAGTTTTCACAACCCTCTTTTGATCAAACAGCAGCGGAAGTGAAAGCGATAGCAAAGGCAAAGAAAGCAATGTCAGCATCAGCAGCACAGTCGGTATCGTTCTCAATAGTATCCAACAAAAAATTTGCGACAGCACCATTAAGACGTACATCTCGAAAACGAAAAGCAACAGCGGATACAAAGAAAAAGAGTACAACAAAATCGAATACAGATAAAACAGAAAAAAAAACAAAGACAACAAAGACAACAAAGACAACTAAAATTACAAAGGCAGCAAAGGCAGCAAAGGTCGCAAAGGTTGCAAAGGTCGCAAAGGTCGCAAAGGTAACAATGGTAACAAAGGCAGCAAAGGCAGCAAAGGTAACAAAGGTTACAAAGGTTACAAAGGCAGCAAAGGTCGCAAAGTCAATGAAAACAGCAAAGACAACCAAGTCCACATCCAACAAAATATCTTCTGCTAAAAAAATCAAAACAACAAAGATTCAAGATGAATACAAAATTCTTCAAGGTAAACTAGATTACAAAAAAGATCTTCCACTGAAAATTGTCAAAGTATTGAATAGACTAAATTTTGGTGATAAAAATAGTTTATATGTAGGTGTATTACTTTTGTCCAATTGGAAAGTTAAACGAATGTCAGCAAACAGATGTGTCTTTACATTGAATAAAACAACAATTCTTTCGTCGATACAAAAAGTGAAAGATTTTTATGTCAATCTACAAAAAGGTACATCAGTAGATTCATTAACTCCAGAAAATCGAGATATGATGTTGAAACAAATGATCAAGTATCGTTATTTAATAAAGAGTAATCAAGTAGATCAAAATGTTGCGAATGTATCTGGAAAAAAACGTCCAGCAGGAGGAAAAAGAAAATCAGTCGGTGCTATCAAAGTACCCAAAAAAAGTAAGACTAGTGGTAAAAGAGGCGTCAAAATTGTTCAATCGAAGAAAACAGCAGCATCATCCAAGAAACAAATCAAACGTAAAAAATCAACTGGTATCGTTGATAATAGCAGTGAAGAATCCAGCTCTTCTTCTAGTGATAGTGATGACGACAGTGACGATGACGATGATGACGATGGTGACGATGATGACGACGATGACGACGATGACGACGATGGTAATAATGATGTTAATAAAGATACGACCAAGGTACGTTCCAAGTATAAACGTAAGACTGTTATGCATGCAATCACAGAACCTGTACCAGACACTGCATTATCTTCTACTTGGAATTACTCCTCTGCATCTTCGACTTCATCTACATCTTCGTCAACTTCTAGTACTGTTGACAATGATGCAGCAACTCTTTTGAGGAAACTTTGCATGTACGATCAAGATTCTACTGCCTCTACTTCTTCCTCTACCTCTACTGCCTCCACATCCTCAACTTCCTCGACTTCCTCAACATCCTCTACTTCATCGATGGCTTCCTCTTCTGAGACTAAAAATGTTGCACTGCGTAATGGCAACACTGATGAACCTTATATTCTTCAACTTGATCCAAGTACCGACACGTTTCAATATCGTGGACGTCGTAGTGCAGGTAGTACTACGACAGATTCTTATCCAATTCACAAAGTTGCGCAAGCTCTGTCAAATGATTCGTTGCATCCATTAACTATGGTTCAATGTCAAACATATATGGAACATGAGAATGCAGAAATGGATAGTGGAAAAGATAAAATTGGTGGTGGTGATAAAGGAATCAATGGAAATAGCAAAAGTAATGGAAATAATAAAAGTAATCCTGGGAGTGGTGCATGGAAGAGAAGACCGGCACGCAAAGCTTGGTGGTCCACAAATCAACATCAACCTTTTGATGTTCGAGTTATGCCATCTGTTACTTTTATTTGTGACGTCCATGCCCATGTATCCAACAGTGAAATTATTGGATTTCTAGGTGGATATTGGGATTCTGCACGGCAGACGTTGTTTGTTGCCAGAGCATTTCCCTGTCTATCGTTGGATTTGGAAGGTGAAGATACACGAACCAATGTTGAAATGGATCCAGAAAGTGCACATCGTGCAACGACTTCAATTGGAAATGCTGGAATGAGTGTTGTAGGTTGGTATCACTCACATCCGACATTTCAACCTGATCCATCAATTTGTGATATTAATAATCAAAGTCAGTATCAATCTTTGTTTACAGGAAGTGGTGCAGATGCTGATCACAATGGCAATGGCAAACGGGGTAGAAGTGGTAGTAGTGGTAGCAGTGGTAGCAGTGGTAACATTGACAGTAGTAGCAGTACTAGTAGCAGTGTCAATAATTCCAATAATAACAACGATGATAAACCATATCATACAAACAAAGCACCGTTCGTTGGTATCATTGTCTGTCCATACGATCCCGCTACTAGTCAAACTACTAGTGAAATGAATATGTTTCGAACAACTGGATTTCGACCTGCAGGTGCCAGAAAAAACATTGTTCATTTACCAATGAGGGTACAAGCACGACAACTTGCCTATGTATCTGTTTCTTCTGTTTCAACAGCATCGACATTATCAACAGCTTCGTCGTCATCTTCGTCTATTACCAACACCACTGCAGCGGTTGATGCTGACGATTCTGGAAGATTATCGTGGGATCTTGTATATAATAAAAGAGCTCTGGAAATTCAAGCCGCTGAAGGAGAAGAAATTGCACGTCAAGAAAGAGAAAGATTAAAAAAGGAAGCAAATTCAAAAGCAAAAAAAGAAGCTGAATTAAAAAAGAAACAAAAAAACAGTCAATTATTGTTTAATTACAGTGGAGTGACTTGGAAAAAAAACATACGAAAATGGGTAGTTTCAATCTCTTCAAAAGGGAAAAAGACTGATCTTGGTCAATACGATGATGCTATCGTTGCAGCCAGAGCATACGATGTTGCTTTGCGTGAATCAAGAAAGATTCATCAATCAAACAATGACCACAGAAAATACAATTTGAAAGAAGATGATTGGAAAAAATATACTGAAAGAACATTGGTGGTGCGACATTGGTTATTTGATATGTTAAACAAAGTTGTTCCAGAAGTAGAAGTGTTAGATTGGGTTCAAGAGGAGAGAAAAATAGAAGAATATAAGCGTGAGCAAGAGTTAAAAAAAAAGTATGAGCAAAAAAAAGTAGAAAAAGAAAAAGAAAAAGAAAAAGTTAGACGTTCAGAATTGTTGCAGGAGAAAAAAAGACAAAAAATTGCAAGTGTCTCAATAAGAAGTACTAGATCAAAATCAAGTACAGAGAATGAAAAAAAGTCGACTTCAGGCAGACCCATGCGTTCGTTCAGAGTCAAACAGCAACAAGAACAGGAAAAAGTAGAACAGGAAAAAGTTGAACAAGCAAAAGCAGCAAAAGCAGCAAAAAATGCAAAGGTTGCTAAAAGAACAAAAAAGTCCAATACAACCAAAACGATTAAAACAAAAACCAGCCAGACCAAAACAAGTAAACCAACCAAACCAACGAAAACAACAACAAAAACAACGAAAACAATCAAGACAACCAAAGCAGATACGAAAGCATTGTCAAAAAAGTTGGAAAATTTTGTTGAAGTTGGAGATCTGGCTGATCGACAAGTAGCAAGAGAAACTATCAGTGCTCTTCTTCGTGCTCTTCGTCGTGCACAGGAAGAGGAACGTCTCATTCACATTTTTACGATGATGAATGCTCTTCTCAATGCTCGTGGTTACCTTCCTGTTCCTTCAGAATTATCCAATGATGCCGTCTCACTTGCTAAATTTTGGTCTGTTGGGGGAGCAACAGCTGTTACATCAATGGTACTAGTTAAACTTTATGAAAAAAATGTAACTTGTTGGACACCACCTGTTGCAGAATCGTACGGTAAACTGATTCGTACTATGCATGGACGGCAACGTGATTGGTACAACATGTGTGTGCAAGCATCTTCAATCTCAACATCTGTGAGTACAGGTAGTGGAGTCACAAAAGGTGGTAAGAAAAGACAAAAGATTGCCTCTTCTTTGTCTAATTCGTCCAATTCATCTAATTCAGCTAATTCAGCTAATTCAGCTAATTCAGCTAATTCAGCTAATTCAGCTAATTCATCTTTGTTGTTGGAATCGGTGGCCATGGATAAGCTTCGTGCAAAATGGAAGAAAGAAAAACAAGAAAGAGACAACCAAGCTTTACATATTGTTGAAACTCATGGGAACAATGTTCAAATATTAATGAGTGAAATTGTTGGATTGGTGAATTATTATAGGGTGTATCGCTCAAGAACAAAGTGGGAAACAATGTGGTCAAATGATGGAACTACCTTTTTGGACAAGCTTATTTCTTCACTCCTCAGGAATGCAAAGCAACTTCCTTTGGAGAATCCTGAAACGTTTGCGAAAGATGTAGCAAAATTCATCAAAGACAGCTGGACAGCTAGAGATAGTGGGTCAAAGAAGAAGAGAAAACGAACGTAGTGAGAAAACGAACGTAGTGTAGTACCTTCTATTATATACGTAGTGTAGTACAATTTAATTTAAAATAAATTTCAAACAATTTTTTATACCTATATAAATAACGCCTAGCCTACTGTGATAATATCATTTTTATCATTCATATTCATCATTCATTCACATTATTCTATCTAAATCATTCATAGCGATAACAACATTTGTGCGGGGATCTTCCACGAACCAACCACAGCATCTGGGTGCATACAACGCATTTGGTTCTAAATGCTGTAACCTCTGATTTAATAAATCAGCGTGCGTTACAACGCATGCGGATGTCCACCTATTATCTTCTCCTTGTTTGTTCACTGCAGTTCGAAGTAATTCTTGTTTGCGATGCATCAACTTCAACGAACGTTGTAACGGTGAAACTGTTGCCAATGCTTCAAAATAGGCAACCTCTACGGGTATCTTCATGTTCAAAACATCTTCCGTAAAACCTAAATCATTCTGTTCTGCTTCATTCGCAATTTCATACATACGATCCGATGCTGCATCAGGACCTAAACCTAAAGTATTACAAAACGTTGCTAATAATTGTTCACTTGAACGAGCTACTGTTTCTCGAGCATTTGCCAAATCTTCTTCGATAGATACAATCGATGAACCCAACTCATCTAATTCTTCTGTTAGTAGATGTACATTAAATGTTGATTGTGCATCTTCAATTACTTCAGTTGCATTGTTGCAACGTTTTACAAACGATTGCACGCTTTCATCTAATGCTGGTTTATTTTGATTTCTAGACCAACGTAAAAGAAGTCCTGAATCTTCTGCTATCCTTTCTGCCTCTTCTACTGCCATGTATTGCCACCGTGCTTGTATGTCTTGAATATTTTCACTCTTTTTCTTTGTTTGGTTCCTTTTTGTTTTGTCTGCTTTGTCGGTGTTGACTATTTTGTCTGTTTTGTCTGTTCTGTCTGTTTTGTATGTTTTATCTTCATCTAGGTCATCCTGTTTTTTTTTGTCTTCTTCTTGATCTTCTACATCCAATTGTTTTTTGATTAATGATTTTACTTGATGCATGACTTCACCTAATCGATTGTCGACAAACAGTACTTTTAGTCCAAGTCGGTTGGCTATTACAGCTGCTGTTTGAAGACATCTACGAAATGGTGATGAGATAACAGCTTGAAAATCATACGATACCAATTTTAATGCAGCTCGTGTTGGTAAATCATAATCACTAATAGGTGTATCGTAGGGACGAAGAGTACGATCGCTCCACGTACATCCAAAAACTTGATCAAGACGAGCTGAATGACGTATCATGCCAACGGAACACAATCCATGTTTAGCAGCAGCAGAACTGTGTTGTTGAGATATTGATTGATGGTGATTTTCGAATGCAGCCAACAGTGTCTGATTGTTTGTGGTAGAATTGGTGGTGGTACTGTTTTTGTTGTCGTGGTGATTATCGTGGTTGTGGTTGTTGTGATTGATTGTATTGCTGTTGTTGATGATATTATTGGTGCCACGTGACGTAGGCATGTTTGTGGAAATAGATGCAGGTGAAGAAGAAAACAATGGTAATCCTAGAAATGAACGAAAACAATTAGATTTTGCAGCTGGAACCAAATAACATAATACATGCAATGCATCTTGCAAAGAAGCCATTCGTTTGTTGACAAAGTCACTATCCATTTTTCCAAACATCTTTTTGCCAGGTAGAGTAGGCAAACCACCTGGTAAACTGGATAAATTATTCCATAATTTTACAAATTCACTGTATCGACGCTTGACAAGTGGGTATTTTCTTCCTGCTATTGAAGCCTGTAACACATAGATTGAGTATTGGTTTTGTACGTTTTCTGATCTTACTATCGTTACGTTTATTCCACTTCGTAATGAGGACATGACGCAGTTCAAGTGATCTTCCGAATGATCTTGTAAGAGTGTGTTGACCTAACGCCTAAAGATGAATGAAAAGTACTTGTAAGAGCGTGTACTGATCAGGATCGATCAGAGCAGATATAAATCTTGATTTTGAGAATTATTAAATTTTTTGACACAAGAAAAAAAAGAAAAAAAGGAAAAAAAGAAAAA
>MDTF01014632.1_pt1 | contig 13589 bp, 11 predicted proteins | sample 811191 | NCBI WGS metagenome assembly MDTF01 (sample SAMN05326649, study PRJNA326480) | marine metagenome | isolation source: seawater | place: Southern Ocean | collected 2011
AGATTGTATTGAATTATTTTGAAAAGAAAATTTATGAAAATTACAAATATTTGTTGTATTGGAGCTGGTTATGTTGGGGGGCCAACTATGGCAGTGTTAGCTCAAAAATGCCCACATATTAAGGTAACAGTTGTTGATTTAAATGAACAAAGAATAGCGGATTGGAATGATACCGATGTAAATAAGCTACCTATATATGAACCAGGACTAGCAGAGGTTGTATCTGAGGCTCGTGGTAGAAATCTATTCTTTTCTACAGATGTAGAAGGGGCTATAGATGCCGCACAAATGATATTTATTTCTGTAAATACTCCAACAAAAACATTTGGTGTTGGTAAAGGAATGGCAGCAGATCTAAAATATATAGAACTGTGTGCAAGACAAATTGCAAAAGTTTCTAAAGACGATAAAATCATTGTAGAAAAATCAACTTTACCTGTAAGAACAGCTGAAGCCTTGAAAACAATATTGGATGTAACCGGTAACGGGGTTAAATTTCAAATATTATCAAATCCAGAGTTTTTAGCAGAAGGAACTGCCGTAGCAGATTTACATGCGCCTGATCGTATTTTGATTGGTGGAGGTGAAGATGCTGAAGGTCAAAATGCAATAGCTGCTTTGGAGGAAGTCTATCATAATTGGGTGCCTAAAGAAAATATTTTAACCACTAGAGTGTGGTCCTCTGAATTATCAAAATTAACAGCCAATGCTTTTTTAGCGCAGCGCGTATCTTCTATAAATGCGATTTCGGCTTTATGTGAACAAACAGGAGCAGATGTTGATGAGGTAGCAAAAGCTATCGGAATGGATAGCCGAATAGGGTCAAAATTTTTAAAATCTTCAGTAGGTTTTGGAGGTTCATGTTTTCAAAAAGACATTTTAAACTTGGTATATATATGTAGATATTACAACTTGGAAGAAGCCGCAGAGTATTGGTTGCAGGTAGTAAAAATGAACGATTACCAGGAACACCGTTTTGCAAAAAATATCATGACTACTTTATTCAATACCGTATCTAATAAGAAAATTGCATTTTTAGGTTGGGCGTTTAAAAAAGACACTAATGATACACGAGAATCTGCAGCAATCTATGTAGCAGATGAATTATTGCAAGATAGAGCAGAAATACATGTATACGACCCAAAAGTAACTGAAAAGCAAGTATATTCAGATCTTGAGTACCTGCAATCAAACAGAATAGGAGAATTTGTAGAAAAGGGAGCTTTTTTAACTTCTGAAGAAATTAGAAGTTTAGTAACTGTGCATACAGACCCATATAAGGCATTAGAAGAGGCGCACGCAATTGCAGTACTTACAGAGTGGGATGAGTTTAAAACATACAATTGGCAAACAATCTATGACAAGATGTTAAAACCTGCTTTTGTATTTGATGGACGAAACATTATAGAAAAGGATACTTTAGAAAAGATTGGGTTTAGTCTTTATACTATTGGTAAAGGGTAATTAAGAAATTTAACCCTAAAGCTTATCTTATGCTATAATAAGCATTATTTAAGCTTTAATATATTATAGGGAATTTTTATTTAATAGTTAATTTGAAAACACATCTAATGTTTTCAATAAAAAATAAATTTATGTGTGGTATAATTGGATTAATATCTAATTCTGAGATTGAAAAAGAAAAATTCAACTCATTAGTTTCAATGTTAGATCATAGAGGTCCTGATGATAAAGGAGTTTTTTTTGATGATAAAATTGCATTAGGTCAAACAAGATTATCGATTATCGACTTATCTAAAGCTGGACATCAACCAATGATAAGCAAAGATCAAAATTATATTATTACTTTTAATGGAGAAGTATATAATTTTAAAGAAATTAAGAAAGAACTCTTGTCTAAGGGATATAAATTTAATTCTAATACTGACACGGAAGTTCTATTAAATGGTTACATAGAATATAAAGAGAAAATCGTTGAAAAGTTGAACGGAATGTTTGCTTTTGCTATATATGATAAATTACTTGAAAAAGTTTTTTTTGCAAGAGATAGGTCGGGTATGAAACCGCTCTATTATCATCAAAATAAAGATGGCTTCTATTTTTCTTCAGAAGTTAAAGTTTTAAAACATTTATCTCCAAAAATTAACTTTGAAGCTAAAGTATTATACCTTTTGCTGGGATCGGTTCCAGAACCTTTTACAATCTATGAAGAAATATTGATGTTTCCTTCGGGAAATTACGGGTACTATTCTAATGGAAATTTAGATTTAAGTATTTTTGATGAATACAATTATGAACCAAAATTAACTAAGCCATATAAAGAAATTGTTAAAGATGTAAGCGTTTTGATGCATAATAGCATTGATAGGCACTTAATTAGCGATGCCCCGATTGGAACTTTTTTGTCAGGAGGCTTAGATTCATCTGTAATAACCGCTATAGCATCAAAATATAGAACAAACCTCCAAACAGTATCATTAGTTTTTGATTCAAAAAAAATTTCTGAAAAATATTATCAAGAATTAATTGTAGATAAATTTGGAACGAAACATACAGAATATTTGGTTGATGAAAAAATATTTCTAAATTCTATTGATAGCTTTATGGAATCAATTGACCAACCGACTATAGACGGATTAAATACATACTTTGTTTCAAAAGCAGCTAAGAATGCTGGATTGAGAACTGTTTTATCTGGAGTAGGTGGTGATGAAATATTTTATGGATATCCATCATTTAAAAACTCTAAGAAATTACATTTTTTAAAAAAATTACCTTACTTCGTTATTTCATTATTGAAACAATATAAAAGGTATAAAAAACTTGATTTATTAAGGATCGATAATTTGTTAGCACTCTATCTTCCAACAAGAGCCTTATTTTCTCCAAGTGAGATTTCTGAAATATTAAATATTGAAGTGTCAGAGATATATCAAATCATAGTAAAAATGTGGGAATCAAATCAGAAACCAAATGCTATTTATATTGATGATAAAATATCTTATCTAGAACTAAATATGTATATGAAGAATCAATTATTACGAGATACAGATGTTTTTGGAATGGCTAATTCTTTAGAAATTAGAGTGCCTTTTCTTGATAAAGAATTGATTGATTATGTAACTCGTATTGATCCAAAGCTAAAATACAATAGAAATATAAATAAAGTAATCCTTGCAGATTCAGTAAAAGGGATATTGCCATCTGAAATATTTACTAGACCTAAAATGGGTTTTACTCTTCCTTTTGAGGAATGGTTTACTAATAATATAAATAAATTTAATTTAAGTGAAGAAGCTAAAGCTAAGTTCTTAAGTAAAGAGTGGTCATGGTCTCGAATTTGGGCCTTAATAGTATTAAATAAGTTTAATTAAAATGAATGTAATATTTATTTATCTAAAAGGTTATAGTCAAACTGGAGGCATAGAAGCATTTAATAAGAAATTTATCAGAGCTTTAGATGAAATTGAAGTCAAGAATTTAAATATTCATGTCTTAAGTCTTTATGATTTAGATACTGATTTCAATAAAGCATATAGTAAAATCAATTTTGAAGGGTTTAATGGCAGGTCAATTTCTATGCTTAAGTCATTAATTAAACTTGTTGATTCAGAAACTACAGTATTTTATGGACATATCAATATAGCGCCATTTGCAATTCTTCTTTACTTGTTAGGTCTAAATAGAAAAGCTTATTTCATTATTCATGGTATTGAAGTATGGAGAAGACTTTCCATTATGAAAAGATTTTTTTTAAAAAAGTTTAAATACTTATCAGTTAGTAGCTATACAAAAAAAATATTTTCATTAAAAAATAATGTTGATCTAAATAATATTTCAATATTCCCAAACTGCATAGACATCACAACTTCAAAGAATTTAAATCCATATGACGAAACTGAGTTTAATTTACTGACAGTATCAAGATTAGATCCAAGAGAAAATTATAAGGGAATAGATACATTGATAGGAACAATTCCTTTTTTAAAAAACAAAATCCCTAATTTAAAATTAACAATTATAGGTAAAGGTGATGATCAAAAAAGGCTTATTAATATTGCGGAAAATTTAGACGTGAAAAAATATGTTGATTTTAAGGGTTTCGTAGAAACGATAGAAAGTTACTATGAGCATTGTGATTTATTTTCATTACCGAGTAACGGAGAAGGCTTTGGAATTGTATACCTAGAAGCTATGAAATATGGAAAACTTGTAATTGCTGCAGATGCTAGAGGAGCAACAGATGTCATTCAAAATAATTTAACTGGAAAATTGTGCCCATATGGAAATATAAACTGTATTTCAGAAGCGATTTTAGAGGCATATGATTTCCCCGAAAAACACAAAAAAATTGGTGTTTCTGGCAAGGATTATTTAGTTGATAATTTTACTTTTGAAAAGTTTAAAGAAAGACTTGAACTTATCATCTCTAAAAAAAACATTGACTTTAATGACTAGTCTTGGTAGTAAAGCTAAATTATCCGTTTTATGGAATACTGGATTTAATCTCTTTCGAGATGGATTACAGTTTTTTGTAATGTTAGTACTTGTAAGAATGATTTCTCCAAGTACCTATGGAATATTTGCTCTAGTAACAAGTGTAATGACTTTTATTCATGTTTTTTCATTTAATACATTTATTCAGCATGTCTTACAAGTAAGAGAAGATTCAAAAATAAACTATCAAAATCATTTTACATTTGGATTTTTTATTCAATTATTTTTGTTTTTTGTAACAAATATTATAGCTTTTTTATTATACTTATTTGATTTTTACTCCGTAATATCTTTGTACTTACATGTTCTTTCATTTGTATTCTTCTTTGAATTATTTTCTGAATTATATAGAATGCAATTACAGAGAGAGTTAGACTGGAAACGCATGCGCATACTACATGGAATAGGTCTTTTAATTGGAGCTATCCTATCTCTTGTTATTGCATATAATGGAGGTGGTATTTATGCTTTAATTTTACCAGGATTTTTTGCTAACATTCCTTTTATTTATGAGGTTTTGATTACAAAAAAATTCAGACCAACATGGTACTGGAATTATAAAGAATATAAAGAGACTTTAAACTTTTCAGCAAAGAGAATTTTAAGTGGCCTTACTACTACAGGTAAGCCTCTATTGGAAAATAGTTTCTTTGTAAGTAGCTTAAGTTTCACTGAACTGGGTTTTTACAACAGAGCTATTGGATTGGCAACAATTTTGGTTCAAAAATTTTCTATGCAATTAACTTTTGCTATATATCCTGTTTTAACTAAAGTAAAGCCATTTACTAGTCAATTTAAACGGATTAGTGGTTTAATAATTCAATTTACTTCATGGTTTATTATTCCTTTAGCTTATATCGTTCTAGTTTTAAATGAGAATTTAGTTATCGTTTTATATGGGGATAATTGGTTAGATGTTATTCCTTATTTAGGTTTAGCTGCCATTATTATGGCTCTTATAGCAACCAAACATGTAATTTATTCCTTATTACTTTCTAGTCATCAAGAAAAAATTTGTTCCTTTTTTGATGTTATTTTTTTGATCCTATCAATATTAGCGTTATTTTTAGTTCTTCCTCTAGGAATAATGAATTATCTATATGCGCAAATAACCTTATTGTTTTTTTCTGTATTATTTTTAATTATAGTAAGTGTTTTAAAACAAATTATAGAAATTAAAGATGTTTATAAATCTGTTTTTCCTCCACTATTAGGAATATTAATTTCACATATAACTTGTAAAGTTATATATGATATATCTAATTTTGTAAACTACCCAATCTTAGATCTACTCGTAAATGGAATTTCTTTAATAACTGTTTATGTTATTGTTCTGAGGTTATTATTTAAAAAAGATTTGATATCAATTATAAACTATTTACCTTTTAAAAAAATATTGATGAAAATCTTACTGATTACTAATGACAGTAGCTTTAAGTAAAAAATAAAGGCTACTAATAATACATCTCAAAAAATAAATTTAATGCAACTCTCCTTAAAAAAAACTAGAATGAACAAGCTGATTAGTTTTAAATTTTGGCTCAGAAAATTGATTAATCACTTTTGGATTTTGCGTAAAGCAATTATTCCCTTTAAAATGATATATCATTTTATTTTCAGATATTTAGTTAGTGATAAGTTTTACTATCAAGAAAAATTTTCTGAAACAATGGGCTATTATTTTGATTTTAAAAACCCTAAAACATTAAATGAAAAAATTCAATTATTAAAACTATATGATAGATCCAATTTACATACCCAATGTGCTGATAAGATAAATGTTAGAAAATATGTATCTGAAATTATTGGTGATAAGGTTTTAGTTCCTGTTCTTTTGTCAACTAAAAATGTCAATGATATCAATCAAAATACATTGCCTAATGACCCATTTATTATAAAAGCAACACATGATAGTGGTTCAACTCTAATTATCAATGATAAAAATACACATGATTTTTCACTAATTAGGTCTCAAATCCGCCATTGGTTAAAACGAAATTACTATAACTATTCTAAAGAATGGCAATATAAGAACATTCAACCCGCTATAATTGTTGAGAAGTTACTTTTAACTAGTAATAATAAGATTCCCTCTGATATAAAGGCACATTGTATAAATGGTAAAGTTGAGTTCTTTCAAGTTGATTGTAATAGAGGTACAGATGAACACTATAGAGATTTTTATTTAAAAAATTGGGAGAAGGCTCCTTTTACTTGGAATGAAAATAAAACAAAAGAGGAAAAACTTAAATCTTCAGATTTATATTACAAAAAACCTGAGTTTTTAGATGATTTAATCATTTTTTCTGAAAAGTTATCTGCGAAATTTGCATATGTAAGGGTAGACTGGTACGACTGTGGAGATGAATTTTATTTTGGAGAACTTACATTTCATCATGACTCGGGCTATGTTCCAATTTTACCAAAAGAATGGGATCTTTTATTTGGAGAAAAGCTAATTTTAAAGTATCTACAATAGTATTGAATGATTACGCAAGTTATGAGCCATTTGGACAAATGAGTAATATTTAAAATTAAAATAAATGAAAATAGATAGAATAAATTGGATTGACCAGGCAAAAGGAATTGGAATACTTCTAGTTGTATTGGGTCATATGAATATACCAATGAATCTATCTGTATTTATATTTTCATTTCATATGCCATTATTCTTTTTTATTTCAGGTTTCTTATTTAATGAGAAAAAATATGCTAACAATTTAAAGCAAATACTGTTAAGTAAGATAAAAACATTGCTTTGGCCATTTTTAACTTTTACTTTTTTAGGGTTAATATTTTTAGTGCTTTCAAAAAATTATATTGAAATCACTAATTTTAGTTGGTTAGAATTTATAAAGGGTAACAAAAGTATTAATGCCCCACTTTGGTTTTTAACTGCTTTGTTTTCTACAGAAATAGTTTTCTCACAAACAATAAGAATTTGTAAAACTAAAATTATGCCAATTATTGTCATAGTTTTACTTTTGGGCACATTAGGTTTTATAAATATTTACACTAAAAATTTATCTTTCTTTCTTAATATTCATGTTGCTTTAATAGCTCAATTATTTTTTTCTCTTGGATGGATATTAAAAAAGTATAATTTAACTAAAAAAATACAAAACACAATCCAATTGTTAATAGCTTCAGTGTTGTTGTTTCTAACTTTAGTAACTACCTCATTAAATAATTCAAGGTTAGATATGATTGAAAATAATTATGGAAATCTTTTTTTAACATTTACATCAGCAATCTTAGGAATATTTTTAATTGTTATTTTATCAAAATTAATTTTAAAAATTAATTTCACAAATAAAATATTTGAATACTTAGGCAAAAATAGTCTAGTAATTCTTGGAACACACGTAATTATAGCTCCATTTATTGTTTCGGTATTTGGCGCAGTACCATATCGACTAGACAGGGTATTAACAGTACTTACAATTTATTTGAGTATCGAATTCTTTAACAAGTTTTTTCCTCTTTTCACACGTTTAAAATTATCAAAACATAGTAAATGAGATTAGCTATAATTGCAAGTCATCCTATTCAGTATTATGCCCCGTGGTTTAAATATATAGCAAGCATTGTAGATGTTCATGTGTTTTATATGGAAGAAGATAAAAGGCAAGGGTTAGCTGAAGGTGAGTTTGGCACCTCCTTTGAATGGGATGTTGACTTACTGGAAGGGTATAAATATACTTTTCTTAAAAACATATCAAAAAATCCTGGAGTAAATAATTTTAAAGGTTGTGATGTTCCTGAAATATATTCCACTTTGAAAAAAGGTAAGTTTGACGCTGTGCTTGTAATGGGTTGGTATTTAAAAGGGTTCTTACAAGCTATTGCGGCTTGTAAAATTTACAAAATCCCACTTCTAGTGAGAGGCGATTCTAAATTAGAATCAAGCAATAGCAGTTTAAAAAAAATAATTAAGAAAATATTTTATCCTTTATTTTTTAAATTTTTTGATGTTTTTTTATATGTAGGCGAAAAGAATAAGGAATATTTAGAATATTTTGGAGTCCCTAAAACTAAATTAGTTTTTTGTCCTCATTTTATAGATCAAGGGTTTTTTTCTAAAGATTTAAATAATTTTAATAAGACAGAATTAATAAAAAAAATGAATTTAAGTGAAAATTCATTTAAGTTACTTTTTGTAGGTAAGTTCATTGAGATTAAAAAAACTATGGATATATTAAGGGCCATTAAATTAATCCAAAATGATGATCTCCAAATGGAATTATTACTCGTGGGGGATGGAATCTTGGATGAAAGCCTTAGAAATTATTATAAGAAAAACTGTAATTTTAAAGTGCATTTTTTAGGTTTTAAAAATCAATCAGCATTGCCAGAAATATATTATCTATCAGATGCTTTAATTTTACCTTCTCAAAGCGAAACATGGGGCTTAGTCGTAAATGAAGCATTTGCATTAAGAACTCCTGTGATTGTTTCAAATCATGTTGGTTGTGCAACAGATTTGATAGATTCAGGTGCTACAGGAGAGGTTTTTGAGTGTGGAAATATTAACGATTTAGCAAAAAAAATTAAGTGTATAAGTAAATATAGTAAATCAGAAATTTCTAAAAAAGAAATACAAAAAAAAAATAAAATATATTCAATAGAAGTTGCAACTGAAAATTTAGTAAAGACTTTAAGCTCATTAAGATAACTGCATGAAAAAAAAAGAAATAAGAATTATTGTGTTATTTGGATCTCATTTTCTTTATGGTTCTGAAAAGGCTAATATTGATGTTTTTACTGCTTTGTCTGAATTTGACAATGTAAAATCATTGTTTTTAATTGATAGAAAGAGAGGTGTTGAAACTATTAGCCCATATTTAAACGAAAGAAATCTGAAGTATAAAAAGGTTAATTATCACTTTATGTTTAACAAACATATGAGCCTTAAAGAATGGTGTGTTAAAATCTATGAAATTTTAAGTGGCTCATTTCAATTATTCTATTATTACATTAAATTTAGACCTACTCATGTTTACACTTCAAAACAAGAATATTTTTTAAATTTTTTACCATTTCTTTTTTTTGTTAGAAAACCAATTATTTATAGAATAGGTGATTCTCCCGTAACGCATAATTTGGCTTATTCTAAATTGTGGAGTTATATGGCTAAAAAAGTAAGTAAATTTGTTTGCGTTTCAAAATTTATAGAAGGTAAGGTTCAAGAAACTGTTAAGAATCCAAACAATTCGAGTGTTATTTATAGTAAACCACATTTTAAACTATCAAACAACTTTTCATCTCCTAAATCAAAAAAAATGTTTAGAGTTCTCTATGTTGGTCAAATAGGAAAACATAAGGGTGTTGATTTATTGATTGAGGCCGCATTAAGGTTATGTAAAAAATATGATAATTTATTTTTTGATATTGCTGGTAATATGGTTAAAACGAATGAATTTTCAAAAAACTTATTAAAAAAAGTAGAAAATAGTGGGCTTTCTAGTAGAATAAATTTTTTAGGGTATATAAACAATGTGGATGAACTTTATGAAAGATCCCACATTCATGTATGTCCTTCAATTTATGATGAACCTTTAGCAAATGTTTTAATGGATGCAAAAAAATATTCAATATCATCTGTTATATTTTCTGTCGGTGGGCTGCCAGAGGTTATAAGAAATAATGTTGATGGTTTAATTTGTGCTGATAAATCGGTTAATGATTTAAGTAAAGCAATAGAAGACTGTTATCTAAATCCTAAGCTAACTAAAAGCATGGGTGTAAATGCTCACAAATCATTAAATGCTTTAGGTATTCATGATTTTAAAGAAAAATGGTTAAATATATTTGAAGAAAAAAAATAACAGTGAAAAAACGTAAAGATAAAAAAATTATATTTCTATTATTTCTTTTGCTGATATCAGTAGTTTCATATCATCAAATATTAACATTTTTTTCGCTGATTGTTCTGATTATATCAGTTCGATTAGTTTGGAGAAAAAATGAACCCCCAATTTTCCCTTTTATCATTATCTATCATTGGTTTCAAATAAGCACTAAAATTTTTCATGCAAACATTTTAAATATTGATATCAATGCAATCTCTTCTTCAAGCTCAACAAATCAAGCAATTTGGCTATCTTTAATAGGGTTATTTTCCCTATCTTATGGAATACATATTGTTACAAAGAATATAAAATTTGTGAATGAAAATACTATAAATAGTTATGGAAATTTATACTCATTAAAAAAACTATTTAAGATCTATTTAATAACTTTTGTATTATATGTTTTGTTAAAAGGAATTATGTTTAGTATACCACAATTAACACAAATCATATCTGGAGTAATGAAATTTAAGATGATTATTATTTATCTGTTTTTTTTAATTAGCTTTATTAAAAAAGAGTATAAATTCATGGTTTTCATTTTAATTGTTGAAATTGTTTTTGGACTTTTCGGATTTTTTTCATCATTCAAAGAACCCTTCTTTTTACTTTTTTTGGCTTATTTTACAATTACCAGTAAATTTACGGTTAAGTCTTTCAAAATTTTAATTCTGCCCTCATTAGCTATAATTTTATTATTAATGACTTGGACTGCTATAAAAGTTGACTACAGAGAACAGATTAATAAAAATTCACAGACTATGGTAGTGAATGTTTCAGCATCGGAACAGGTAGGTATATTTAAAGATGTTGTCAGTGAAGTTTCTGCAGATGATTTATCTTTGGCTGTTGAAATTTTGGCACTAAGATTGTCATATGTTGATTATTTTGGGGAAGTTATAGATTATGTACCAAATATTAAGCCCTTTGAAAATGGAAAATTATGGTTTGGTGCCATGACCAATATTTTTAAACCTAGAATATTGTTTCCCAATAAGAAGGGATTTGATGATTCAGAAAGAACTAATAAATACACAGGAAACAATGTTGCTGGATGGGACAAAGGAGCATCAATTTCCGTTGGGTATTTTGCAGAAAGTTATATTGATTTTGGATATGGAATGTTCTTTATTTTGTTTTTTTTAGGAATGTTTTATGGTGTTATTTATAAAGTATTAATAAGACGTATAAATAATTTACCTTTAGCGTATGCAATGATTATTGCGGTTTTAATGTTTAGCTATTTATTCGAAACTAGAAATGATAAACTTATTGGAGGAATTTTTACGAGTATTATCGTTTTATTTGTTTTGTGGAAACCCCTTATAAAAAAATATCTTAAAGTTAATAATCTATGAAAATTCTCAAAATAAAATCAAACAAGCTAATTTAAAAATTATGAGAGTTATAAATGTTATAAGATCAATCGATATTTCTAATGGAGGTCCATCAAGAAGCATTACGCATCTTATACAAGAAATGTTGAAAATTGATAAAAAAATTGAAATTGGTTTAGAAACTTTAGTAAGTAATACTCCAATAATAGATTCTTTTGATAATGCTTACGGAGAGCTAAGTTTTCATAAATTTAATAAACTTGGTTATTCCAACTTTTTGAATTTTAATTTAGAAAATTCAAATGCAGAAATATTTCATGGTCACGGTTTATGGCAGATGCCAGTCTATCAAATGGCCAAAATAGCACAAAATAAAAATATACCATACATTATAACACCCAGAGGTATGTTAGAACCTTGGTCGTTAACTCAAGGGAGGTTTAAAAAACAATTGGGCTTAAAATTATTTCAGTACAGTGATTTGGAAAAGGCTTCATGTATTCATGCTACAAGTTCAATGGAGGTTGGAAATATTCGTGCCTTAGGTTTAAAAACCCCGATTGCAATGATTCCTAATGGAGTGAAAATTGAAGATTTTCCTGAAAAAATACCTACTAAAGAAAATTATCCAAAAAAAATATTATTTTTATCACGAATACATCCAAAAAAAGGAATTGAGAATTTAATTGAAGCATGGAACTTAATTGATAATAAGATAAGGGGAAACTGGAAAATAGAAATTATCGGTAATGGTAATGAGAAATATATAAGAACTTTAACTGAAAAAATAAATAGTTATGGTTTAAGTAAGCAGATCATAATGATGAAGCCTGTTTTTGGTGAAACAAAGATTCAATTATTTAGAGAGGCTACTTTGTTTGTTTTACCTTCATATAGCGAAAATTTTGGGATTGTTATTGCAGAAGCCTTAGCATGTTATACACCTGTAATTACTACTAAAGGAACTCCTTGGGGAGATTTAAATGATTATAATTGTGGTTGGTGGATAGATATTGGAGTAGATCCTTTAAAAGAAGCTTTAGAGGATGCATTATGTCGAACAGATGAAGATATTAACTTAATGGGTGTTAACGGCCGAAAGCTAATTATTGAGAAATATAGCATGAATTCTATTGCAAAAAAAATGTTCATGTTGTATGAATGGCTATTAAAGAAAAAAGACAAACCAACTTTTGTTCAATTATGGGAAAAGTAGACTTAACAAATTATAAATCTGAATTAGGTAAAAGAGATCAAATCAAAAGGTTAATTTGGCAAATTGTATGGTTAATTTTTGCTAAACCTTTTCCTAAACGATTGGGAAACTCATGGAAAATTTTTTTATTAAAATTATTTGGAGCCAAGATTCACAAAACTGCGGTAGTTTATTCTTCTGCGAAAGTTTATGCTCCATGGAACCTAGAAATGGAGGAGTATGCCTGCTTGGCATCACAAGTAGATTGTTATAATGTAGATAAAGTTTTTATTGGAAAGCATACAACAATTTCTCAAAAATCTTATTTGTGTACTGCATCTCACGATATTTCAAAGGGGAATTTCTCTTTGATTACAGCACCAATAATAATTGAAGAGTCAGTGTGGATTGCTGCTGCATCTTATATTGCTCCAGGTGTTACTGTTATGAAAGGAGCAGTAGTCGGTGCTACTGCTTCAGTTTATAAAAATGTAGAAGCTTGGAATGTCGTGGGAGGTAATCCTGCTAAAGTTTTAAAAATTAGAAAAATTAAATAAATTTATGTTTAGCATAGTAATATTAACATATAATGAAGAAAACAATCTACAATCATGTCTAGATTCTATAAAATGGTGTGAAGACGTAGTTGTTATAGATAGTTATAGCGGTGATAGAACCGTAGAAATTGCTAATAATAATGGAGCAAGAGTATATCAAAATAAATTCTCGAACTTTGGGGTTCAAAGA
>MDTF01018066.1_pt1 | contig 13584 bp, 12 predicted proteins | sample 811191 | NCBI WGS metagenome assembly MDTF01 (sample SAMN05326649, study PRJNA326480) | marine metagenome | isolation source: seawater | place: Southern Ocean | collected 2011
CAGGAGCAACTTTTGAAATTTGTGATTGATATAAAATAGCTAGTTTTTCATTCCAATGATAATAAACACTTGGATCACCTTGGTAACTTAGTTCCCTTAGCGCGTCAACCATTGAAAATTCCTCTAAATTATTTTCTGTATTAACTATTATTGAACTCTGTTGACCTTGAGTCTTATTAATAATGATCAAAAATAATATTAAAAAATATTTAAACTTCATACTCTTTCTCATCAATAAAATTCTTGTCAAAATACATTTTTAGAATATGAAGTTGTTTCTCAATTCCTATACTCATTCGGATTTTTGGTTCGGTTTTTAATATCTTTTCAGTTAAGTCAAATCCAACATACATTTCGTTACCACTTTTCCATAAATCAGATGATTTAATATCGAAGTATCCATTGAAAACCTGTAAGGAGGTCTGTTCACTCATCATCATGATTTATCTTTATGGGTAAGAACCAAAAAACCCTCCTAATAGGAGGGCTAATTTGCGGTCTGGACGGGACTCGAACCCGCGACCTCCTGCGTGACAGGCAGGCATTCTAACCAACTGAACTACCAAACCGTTGCTTTAAGCGGATGCAAATATAAGTCAGTTTTTTATATATCCAAACAGAAACTGTAAAAATTAACTCATTTTTTGTCTGCTTAAAAAATAGCTTATCAATACTTGATTATAGCCTTTCTGAATATCTACAGGCACATATGCTATCTTGTATTGCAAGCATTTGTTTTTCAATTCTTTAAAATAAGAATCTACCGATTTAGTGTATTCCTCCTGTATATTCTCACTAAACAAATTTACCTCTTCTCCTGTTTCCACGTCCACGAATTTTTTAGGAGAATTGTCAAAATCAAAATCAAATTCTGTTTTGCCATCAAACGTATGAAATAACACCACCTCATGTTTGTTATATTTTAGATGTCTTAGCGCTTCAAATAATTCTTGCTGTTGTGTATTAGACTGAAACATATCTGTAAATAAAAAAATTAAAGAACGTCTGTGGATTTTTTCTGCAATCTCATGTAGATACTGGTAGGTTTCTGTAGCGGCACTTGAAGTACTTATAAGTAAGTTTTCAAGCTGATGTAAGATCATCTTTCTATGCCGATCGCTTCCTTTTTCTGGTGCATAATATTCATAAGAATCAGCATAAATACTCAAACCAACTGCATCGCGTTGTCTTTTTAAGACTTCCATAAGAGAGGCTGCCGCGACCGCCGAGAAGCCTATCTTATTTAATTGGTCTAAACGCTGTGTTTTTACAATAGGGTAGTGCATGGAAGCAGAATTGTCTATGATAATATGGCATCGTAAGTTGGTTTCCTCTTCATATTTCTTGGTGTATAATTTTTCTGTTTTAGCAAAAAGCTTCCAATCTATATGACGGGTGCTTTCTCCTTTATTATACAACTTATGCTCAGAAAACTCTACAGAAAATCCGTGAAATGGGCTTTTATGCATTCCAGTAATAAAACCCTCTACTACTTGGCGAGCCAATAGTTCGAGGTTTTTAATTTCTGAGCTTTGAACCTGTGAAAGTTTAATCATAAGTATCTAAAATAGAAAAAGGCTTGGCAAATGCCAAACCTTTTGTCTTTCAATTTTGTTAATATTTTAGGTATTGGAAAATATTAGTGTAATAGTACTATCCTTTAAACAATATTTTTTACCAATACTTTTATATAAAAATTGATGCCTATAAGGCAGCATCTATTTTATCTGTGTAAGCATTTTTTTGAGCAACTCCAACTTGTTTGTCGATTACTTCACCGTTTTTGAATAATAAAACAGTCGGAATATTTCTAACCCCATACTTGGCAGCAAATTCTTGATTTGCATCAACATCTACTTTTCCAACTATAGCCTTTCCATCATATTCTCCATGAATTTCATCAATTATTGGCCCTACCATTCTACAGGGTCCGCACCAGGCAGCCCAAAAATCTACCAATACAGGCTTGTCTGACTTTAATACAACTTCTTCAAAGTTTGCATCTGTTATTTCTAATGCCATAGTCTTTTATTTTTTGTAATTAGTTTAAATTTTGTCCTGTAAAAGTAACTAAATATTTTTCTTTACAATCTTGTTGAAATTGCTTTTTATTATTGGTCTATAAGAGAAGCTTATCCTACAATTAAAAAATTAGAGGATAGCTGATATTTTACCCTTAGTGCTCCAAAGAATTAAATAGTGGTTTTAAAATCTTATCTAATTGATCAAATTCTATTAAAAAGGCATCGTGTCCATGAATAGAATGGATCTCGTGATAAAATATATTGAGATTAGATTCAGCCATTTTCATATAGGTTTCTTTATTTTCTTGAGCCAAAAAAAATAAGTCAGAGTCTATGGCTACCAGATGAATCTGAGCCTTTATTTTATTTAATTCAAAAGCCCAATTGTTAGCATTGGTAACCTCTATAGTTCTTAGTAAATGATTCATCATTTTGTAAGCGCTTAGCTGAAATCTATCTTGAAGTTTTTTACCATGATGCAATAGCCAGCTTTCAATATTAAATATCTTCAATTCTTCATGAATAGATCTGTTAAATTTAGCTTTGTAAGACGCAGGAGTTCTATAACACATCATGGCATGCATTCTTGCATCATGAACAGGGTATTTAGAATTCAATAAAAATTGTTCTTGAATAGAACAGTTCGCAATTAGCCAATCTGTAGATTTCCAATCTGCTGCAATAGGAATAATATGCTGAGCAATACTTGATTTTAACGCAGCCATTTCCCAAGCAATACCTCCTCCTAAAGAACCACCAATAATAGTATGTAATTTTAAAACACCTAGCTGCCTTAAACCTATTAAAAATAAATTTGCAATATCTTTTGCAACAAAATCTTGATAATTTTCTATTAACAATCCATCATAGCCATTTCCTGGAATATTAAATGAAATGATGGTAAATTTATTGGTGTCTATGGTTTTATTTTCACCAATTACATCTTGCCACCAACCCAATTCACCAATTACCGAACTATTGGCCGTTAAAGCATGATTGACCAATACCACAGGAGCAGTTCCCAGCTTTTTACCAAACAATTCATAACTTAATTGTAGTTTAGATAACTGAAAACCACGCTGAGTAGTAAAGTCTTCAATAGATAGATATAATAGTTTCTGGCTCAAATTTTTAAATTAAAACTTCTGAAGGAATTTTTGAAAACGCCTCTTTTAAGTCTATTTTTAAATCTTCAATGTTTTCTAATCCAACAGACAATCTAATAAGATCACTCGTTACACCTGCTGCTGCTTGCTGCGCTTCAGATAATTGTTGGTGCGTAGTACTGGCAGGATGAATGATTAGTGATTTAGTATCGCCAATATTGGCTAATAATGAAAATATTGTAGCATTGTCAGCAATAGCTTTAGCTGCCCCATAACCTCCTTTAGCTCCAAAAGTAACCAATCCGCTTTGACCAGTTGGTAAATATTTATCTGCTAATTTTTTATACTTACTTGAAGTTAATCCTGGATAGTTTACCCAAAGAACTTCTTCCTGTGCTTCCAACCATTTAGCTAATACCAAAGCATTTTTAGAGTGCTGTTGAATTCTAAGTTCTAAAGTTTCCAATCCTTGAATAATTTGAAAAGTATTGGTAGGGCTTAAAGCTCCTCCAAAATCCCTTAATCCTTCTAGAATTAGTTTAAAGGTAAAAGCAGCGGCTCCTAAAACTTTATGATATACTAAACCGTGATATCCTGCAGATGGCTCTGTAAATTCTGGAAACTTACCACTAGACCAATCAAAAGTACCGGCATCTATAATGGCTCCTCCTAGCGAAGTACCATGCCCTCCTATGTATTTGGTTAAGGAATGAATAACAATATTAGCTCCGTATTTTATTGGATTTAATAATGCTGGAGTTGCCACTGTATTGTCTACAATAAAGGGAACTCTGGCTGTTTTTGCATGTGCAGAAATTGCTTCTAAATCTAAAACATCTAATTTTGGATTGCCCAATGATTCTACAAAAAAGGCTCTTGTGTTTTCTTGAGTGGCCTCAGCAAAACTATCAGGGTCAGAAGCATCTACAAATGTTGTAGTAATGCCTAATCTAGGCAAGGTTACATTTAGTAAATTAAAGGTTCCTCCATACAAACTACTAGAAGCTACAATATGATCTCCAGATTTTAGTAAGGTTAGCAATCCCGTGGCAATTGCAGCAGATCCAGAAGCAAAGACAACAGCTCCAGTACCTCCCTCTAGGGTAGCCAAACGTTCTTGTAAGATTTGGTTGGTTGGATTGTTTAAACGGGTGTAAATAAACCCTAGTTCTTTTAATGAAAAAAGATTAGCTGCGTGTTCTGAGTTGTTAAAAACATAGGATGTTGTTTGATAAATTGGAACGGCTCTGGTTCCTGCTGTTTGCGTTACATCATGTCCTGCATGCAATGCGTTTGTTGAAAATTTTTGTGTACTCATTTTTCTAGTTTGAATGATTAAATAATTAAATTTAAAAGTCAAAAAACCAACTCTAAAAGAGTCGCCTAAAAGAAAAATGTTAAAAAGAAATCATAGAAAATTACAGATATGTAATTTTGTTTGAGTTATCTATCTTTAATACGCTTTTACTAAAAAATTAGTAAAATAAGTATGAAGTAGAAGTTAGCACCTTCTTTAAATTTTCAATATTTTTTAAAATTTAAAGGGTTGCTAAGGTTTCGTTGGGTCTAATCCCTCAACCTTTCTTGATAACAATATTCAGTAAGTGTTTGAACTTTTTATATGCAAATATTCAGTCAGAAAAGTTTAATATCCAACTATTCCTTGCTGTTTTTTTTATTTTTATCTATTTCGTAATTATTTACCTATTAAATTAAATTATCTATAAAAACATCTATTGTTTAAATGGATTCTAAATGAAATAAATTTAAATTTAAGTGTCCTTTTATATATAAATCGTAAATTTGTTGCTTAATTAGAGGAGAAATTTGACTGATTGCAACCTCTTTGTCCTAACATAGATCTAGAACAAATAAAAAAGCTAAAGCAGTACTACACTACTACTTTTGCGGTCAATCAGGTTAATTTTTCTTTTTTACAATTTAAAAAAGAGATAATATGTCATATTTATTCACTTCTGAATCTGTATCAGAAGGACACCCAGATAAAGTTGCAGATCAAATTTCGGATGCTTTAATTGATAATTTTTTAGCATTTGATCCTGAATCTAAAGTTGCCTGCGAAACCATGGTTACGACCGGACAGGTTATTTTAGCAGGGGAAGTAAAGTCTAAAACATATTTAGATGTTCAAAAAATCGCCAGAGATGTTATCAATAAAATTGGATACACCAAGAGTGAATATATGTTTGACGGCAGCTCTTGTGGGGTACTCTCTGCAATTCATGAACAATCGCCAGATATTAATCAAGGGGTAGAAAGAGCTTCTAAAGACGAACAAGGTGCGGGAGACCAAGGAATGATGTTTGGATATGCTACGGATGAAACTGAAAACTACATGCCGCTGGCCCTAGAGTTATCTCATCGTTTGTTAATTGAACTAGCAGAGTTAAGAAGAGAAAATAAAGACATCACCTACTTACGTCCAGATGCAAAATCTCAAGTAACTATTGAATATTCTGATGATAATGTTCCGCAAAGAATTGATGCAATTGTTATCTCTACACAGCATGATGATTTTAATGAAAGTGATGTTGTTATGTTAACTAAAATTAAATCTGACATCGTCTCAATCTTGATCCCTAGAGTTGTCTCAAAACTGCCTACTCATCTTCAAAAATTATTTACCAATCATATTACCTATCATATAAACCCTACCGGAACATTTGTAATTGGAGGACCACATGGAGATACAGGATTAACAGGTAGAAAAATTATTGTTGATACCTACGGAGGAAAAGGAGCCCATGGTGGTGGCGCGTTTTCTGGAAAAGATCCTTCTAAAGTAGATAGATCTGGAGCCTATGCAACACGTCATATTGCAAAAAACTTGGTTGCTGCTGGTTTGTGTAAAGAAGTTTTAGTGCAAGTATCTTACGCTATTGGAGTTGCAAAACCTACCAGTATTAATGTTGAAACATATGGAACTGCTTCTATAGAAGTGACAGATGGAGCCATTAGTAAAGTGATTGAATCACTTTTTGATATGAGACCATATTTTATAGAGCAACGTTTAAAATTAAGAACTCCTATTTATTCTGAAACTGCCGCCTACGGTCATATGGGAAGAACTTCAGAGATAAAAACAGTCACTTTTTCAAATCCAATGGGAGAAACAGTTTCTCAGGAGGTGGAAACATTTACCTGGGAAAAATTAGATTATGTTGAGATAGTAAAAGAAGCGTTTCAATTATAATTTTAGAAAAATATCTTTCGTAAAAACCCATTACAATTGTAGTGGGTTTTTTTAGTCTTATAATCTAATTTTACGAATGTCTTTCATGCGTTTCCAAGCAATTTTATGACGTTTTTTATACAGCCACAAACAACCTAAATCCAATCCAAAATAGAAGAAACTAATACCACTTGGCGGATTGGCACTTGGTAAAAAAGTAAAGTACTCAAACGCAGTGCTTGGCCATACCCAACAAAGGTGGTTTGTTCCTATAATTTCTAAGTAGGCAACTGTAAGATACATGGCTAGATAAAACAAGCGCTCTCTTGGTCTTTTTCTTAAAATGAATAGCGTAAGTGATGTTAGTACAAAACCAAAAATATCATTTTTTAAAATTAAAAACACAGAGGCATAAACAATTACGATGATGGTAAAGACTTTTTCTAACAAACTCTTGTTCAATTTAGAGAAAGATGTTTTGGTAAAATATAAGACTCCTACGTATACTAAAGCATGTCCGAGAGGTACATAATGAGGAACGTTTTCTAAACGATAGGTATACATTCCTAATGCAATTGAAAATAAATATTCACCAATTACAGCAATAATAACTGCAGTTATCATCTGTTCTCTAATTCTAGATGTTACTTTCCAATAGCATAAGAAAAAACCAATCAGCATCACAATATTTGCAATCCACTGTGGTTCCTCTACCCATTTTTGCATTTGATAACTATCTAAAAAGAGTCCTAGAAAAATAAAAAGCCAAAGAAGTCCCAAGGTTTTTGAAAATGCTGGTAAGAATGTTTTGGAGGTTGATGCTGTCATGAAAATAAAATACAACTATAAAGCCCACCATAGACTCATATAAATTAAGTTTATGGGAGACTTTCTTAATTATTATAACAATACAATTCTAACTTATAACTTATAACGTACTCTGAGACTAACGAATCTAGGTAAGATGAATGTTTCATTTATAGATCGTGAAATATTATTTACACTCACGCTAGTCCTAGAGTCTGTACCTAATAGGTTACTTCCTACAAGTTCATATTCCCATTTCGCATCTCTATCTTTTCGGTAAGCAAAAGTCATGTCCCATATTTTAAATGAATTTGTAACCTTTCCATCCTGTTTTACTTCATTGAAAGAAAAATCACTTTTCACAGTTAATGAATTCCAGATATATGCATCAAAATTAAAAGAAGGAACATGTGTTACACTTTTAAAATCTGATCTATTACTACTAGTTTGGTCTGTAAATGACAACCTGTAACGTAGACTAATATTTGGTGCTTTATTAAAATTTGTACCAATACTTGATGTGTATGAATGATTGTAGGTTTCATTTTGATTCACATCACCTTGTAAGAATTGGAAATTTTTAGCATAGGTAAAGTTACCTCCAAGAGAAGTTTTTACTTTTTTTATTGTTTTTCCTACACGGCCGAACGCAGTGAAAGTTTCATTATCAAAAGGAGAATTTAGATTAGTTCTTGTAGAAACAACAGACCCTGGTATGAAATTAAAATCTGTACTAACCTGATCCATTGTTTTTATATAATTCAATCTTACAAAAACATTACTCGCATTGTATAAATTATAACTTCTATAAAACATGCTAATGTTCTCAATGCTTGCATTCATTATATCTGCACTTCCAGAGAAGAAGGCATTATAGCTATTAGCGACAAGTCCTCTAGCAATTTGATTGACATCCGTAAAATTTACCTGTTGTCTGTAATCAAATGTTAAACTTTCACTACGCTTAAATTGCATGATTACCTTAAACTCAGGCAACAGTTTCTGAAAAGTGTCTTTATAAAACTCTGTACCATATTGTGTATTATTTGTGTTGTAAGTATGTGCTGTAAAACCAGGGCTAAAGGTAAAAATACCCGACTTAGCTCTGTACCTTACTCCTACATAAAGATCTGTAAATTTATATTGTATATCGTTAGATGTCTGAAGATCGGATCCAAAATTTGGTGTTGGATCTAAAGTAGCACCAGCATCATTTAAAACTTGAAAAAAACGAGAATCAAAATTTTGCTCACTCAAAATAGTTCCTGCCACAAAATTTAAATTACTCTTTTCATTTAAGATGTAATAGTAATCTAATTTTGCATCCATCTGATTGGATTTTACTTGCCTATTTTGATTTAATTCATATACCTCTAAACTCCTCTCTAACCCTAATACATTTGCTGTACTATCAAAACCATCTTGAGGATTAATGGGGTCATTGGGAGTATTATCATTATTCGTTGGATCATTTTCTAACAAGGCTACATAAAAAGGATCTTCATCCTGCATGAGATGCTGCACTTCTAGCGCAAGAATGTTTTTTTCATCTATTGTATAGAAATAACTTAAATTTTGGTTGATTCTAAAAGGTGTTGATTTTTCTAATTCTGAGATGTCACTTAAAACCTGAGAATTTAAATCGTCTTTTCTACTTTCGTTAGAAAAGCGTCCTATAACATCATAATTTAATTGACTGTTATAGTTCTTTTTATAAATAGTACTGAACTTAAACAAACCTGTATTACTATATTGATCTGTAGTGCTATTAACGACATCATTTCTTAAAGGATCATCATTATAGCTTTGTGAGGTGTTGTTTTTTTGTCCGTTGCTATTGCTAGACCAAATTAAAAATCCACTTAGATCTAATTTTGTATTAGGAGAATAACTAAAGTTTAAAGCACTTAACTTGGTCTCTATACGGTTTGCATTTCGTGCATTGGCATTTAAGAAATCCAAGCCTGCACTTGCAATACTTAAATTTGTTCCGTTTGATGGACTCTGACTTCTAAAACCTCCACTAAAATTTCTAAGATCATTCCTGCTTAACACCACTTCTCCAATATTATTGATATCTCCAATAACATTCAATGTATATTTTGGTGTGTAGTAAAAAAGTTTCGGTTGAAAAAGATACAAGTTTTCTGTTGGCGAATCTCCTATCCCTGCATTCACATCTCCAAACCAGAAATTCTTTTTCCCTTCTTTTAGTTTAATATTAATAGCAACTCTATCTTGATTGTCTTGAACCCCCCTTAATTGACTAACATCTCCATAATTTTTTAGTACTTGTATTTTATCGATAGCACTTGAAGGAATATTTTTTGTGGCTAGCTTAGTATCTCCATCAAAAAAATCCTTTCCATCGATCATTATTTTCTCAACTGCCTTTCCCTCAATTTCTATCTCACCAGCTTCATTAATCTCCACTCCGGGAAGCTTTTTAAGAATATCTTCTAATTTTCTTTCTGTTCCATTAGTGAAAGAATCTGCATTATAAATAATAGTATCTCCTTTGATAGTTACTGGCATTTTGGAAATAATCGTTATCTCATCCAGCATATTATCATTAAACATAGTATAGCTCTTTACGATGTCTATCTCTTTTGTTGTTACAATCTCATCTACAGATTTTAAACCTATGTAGCTAATTTTTATGTTGTAAACAGTATTCTTTTTTAAATCTAGTTTATATACTCCTTTTTCGTCTGTAAATCCATAGGAGGCAATCCTTTTTGAGATAGTATCTAATGCAATAACATTGGCCATTTCAAGTGGTCCAATACTATCTTTCACAACACCTGTTAATTTAATTTGAGCCACAGAACTTAAACCAACCATAAAAATGGCCAAAGCTAAAAAATTTTTCATTTTTATTTTTTGATTACCTAAATTAAAACCTTCTTGATCCACCTCTTCTATTCTGGAAACGTTCTCTAAGTTCCTCAGATTTTTGCTTCATCATCACATCATATTCTTCTCTGGTAACTTCTTTTCCTTTTGATGGTTTTTTAATTTCTACAACATCTCCTGGGTTGATTATAATTTCTGTACACAACATCGTAGTTCTTCCTGCATTAATTTCTAAAATTAATCCTGGCAAACCCCAATATCCTTCTGGTCCTGCACTTACTGGAATTTGTGGAGTATACCATGCCGTTATCATTTGAGTTTTTATAAGGTCTTTCTTTGCTTTCGCAACAGTAGAATCTTTCTTTTGACTATTTCTTGCTCTTCTACTAAAAATACTACCCCAATCTATGCTATTATCTACTTTTTCCATGGTTGCTTTATAGCAGAGATATTGTCCAATTTGTTTGGTTTCTCCACTCATTTCCCACTGGGGAAATTCCATTTCTTCTACTATTCTGAATCGTTTGCTGAATTGCTCAACATCCTCAATCATTTCTTTATCTTTCGTGTTTTTGTATATGGATCCTTGACCGTTACTTCTTCCCCAACTTGGACCCGATGTTCCTGGAGCGTCTAAGGTAACATTCTCTTTAAAGGAAGATTCCGATTTATTAAAACTTAAGGTATAGGTTTTCTCTAAAAAATTTTTAAAACGTGCTTTCATCTGTTTCTTTTGTTGCTCACTCATTTGGTCGAATCTAGACATATCCATTGTTCTTTTGGACATGTACGTAGCTTTCCCCTCAAACTTTTTTTGAGAAAAAGTAACAACAGAAAATAATAACAGTAGTAAGGTTGTAATTTGTTTCATTTTGATTTTTTATTTTTGAATATCTGTAAAAATAGTTTTTTTAATAAACTATAAGGCTTAAAAAAAAGCCAAAAGTTTATCCTTCTTTTGAAATAGAGGGCTATTATCCATTATCACTAATAAAGAAGGTAATTGTATTGTGTTCCTACATTAAATAAAAAACTCTAATTATAAACTAATCATTTTATAGGTTAAAATTCTAAATTTTAAGTATCTTTAAACCCAGTCTTTAACCTTAAGAATTGTAATTTATGCACATAGCCATCGCCGGAAATATTGGTGCCGGAAAAACCACCTTAACCAAATTATTAGCAAAACATTACAACTGGAAACCTCACTATGAATCTGTGGATGAAAATCCTTATTTAGATGATTTTTATGCTGAGATGGAACGATGGTCGTTTAATTTACAAGTATACTTTTTGAATAGTCGCTTTAGCCAGATCTTAGAATTAAGGAAAAGTGGTAAAAACATTATTCAAGACAGAACTATTTACGAAGATGCCAATATATTTGCTCCTAATCTTCATGCAATGGGGCTCATGACAAATAGAGACTACACCAACTACAGCTCTCTTTTTGAGTTGATGGAGAAGCTCGTAACTCCTCCAGATTTATTAATCTATTTACGAGCAGATATCTCTACATTAGTTGGTCAAATTCACAAAAGAGGAAGAGAGTATGAAAACTCTATAAGTATTGATTATTTAAGTAGATTAAATGAGCGATATGAAGCCTGGATTACAACCTATAAGAAGGGGAAAATTTTAATTATAGACGTAGACAACCTAGATTTTGTTGATAATCAAGAAGATTTAGGCTATATTGTGGATAGAATAGATGCTCAATTACATGGCTTGTTCTAATTAAACACCAGACACTCGCTTTTTTTTAAAATAATTATCTTTTTTTGTAACATTTACATGGTCACTTTCGTATAATTAAATGTAACCAAAGTTATAATTTCAAAACAATCCTATTAATTAAATGAGACAACTTAAAATTACGAAGCAAGTTACCAATAGAGAAACTGCTTCACTAGACAAATATTTACAAGAAATAGGAAAAGTTGATTTAATTACTGCTGATGAAGAAGTTGAATTAGCACAACGTATAAAAGCAGGAGATCAAAGTGCTTTAGAGAAATTGACAAAAGCCAATCTGCGTTTTGTAGTTTCTGTAGCAAAACAATATCAAAACCAAGGATTAACATTACCTGATTTAATTAATGAAGGAAATTTAGGACTAATTAAAGCTGCAAAACGTTTTGATGAGACCAGGGGATTTAAATTTATCTCTTATGCAGTATGGTGGATTCGTCAATCTATCTTGCAAGCATTAGCAGAACAGTCTAGAATAGTCCGTTTACCCTTAAATAAAATTGGATCTATTAATAAGATTAACAAAATGTATGCTTTCTTGGAGCAAGAAAATGAACGCCCTCCTAGTGCGGAAGAAATTGCTAAGAAATTAGACATGACTGTAAATGACGTAAAAGAATCTATGAAAAATTCTGGCCGTCACGTATCTATGGATGCTCCTTTAATTGAGGGTGAAGATTCTAACTTATACGATGTACTAAACTCGGGAGAATCTCCAAACCCAGATAGAACATTATTACACGAATCTTTACGTATTGAAATTAATAGAGCTTTAGAAACATTAACACCTAGAGAAGCAGATGTAGTAAAACTATATTTTGGTCTGGGAGAACACCAACCTATGACACTAGAAGAAATTGGAGAAACCTTCGATTTAACCCGTGAGCGTGTTCGTCAAATTAAAGAAAAAGCAATTAGAAGGTTGAAACACACCTCTAGAAGTAAGATTTTAATGACTTACTTAGGATAAACATATTGTCAATAAAACATTAAAAACTCTCGAAAATTCTTCGGGAGTTTTCTTTTTTATATCCTTATTTTTACGTCATAATTAAATTTTAAACGATATGAACAAATTAATAGCTCCTTCAATTTTAGCAGCCGATTTTGCTAACTTACAAAGAGACATAGAAATGGTGAATGCTAGTGAAGCTGATTGGTTTCATATCGATATCATGGATGGTGTTTTTGTTCCCAATATTTCTTTTGGAATGCCGGTTTTAAAAGCTATTTCTAAACATGCTACAAAAACAATAGATGTACATCTAATGATTGTAAATCCTGATCAATATATTCAAACCTTTGCAGATCTAGGAGCTACTATTTTAACTGTACATTATGAAGCTTGTACTCATTTACACAGAACTATTCAAGCTATTAAAGCTGCGGGTATGAAAGCCGGAGTAGCTTTAAACCCTCATACTCCAGTGGCTGTTTTAGAAGATGTAATAGCTGACCTAGATTTGGTATGTATCATGAGTGTTAATCCAGGTTTTGGCGGACAGTCTTTTATAGAAAATACCTATAAAAAAGTATCTCAGTTAAAACACCTAATCGATTTTTCTGAATCTGCTTGCCAGATAGAAATTGATGGTGGGGTTACAAATAAGAATGCCAGCGAATTGATCGAAGCCGGTGCTGATGTCTTGGTTGCAGGGAGCTATGTTTTTAAGAGCAAAAATCCAATGGAAACAATTGCTTCACTTAAAAATCAAATCGCTTAAGATTGTATTCTGTTGTTGATATAGAAACCACTGGAAATGGGTACAAAGGTCAGAAAATTACTGAAATATCTGTTTTTCTGTTTGATGGCCAAAAGGTAATTGATGAATTTACTTCATTGGTA
>MDTF01000910.1_pt1 | contig 13569 bp, 12 predicted proteins | sample 811191 | NCBI WGS metagenome assembly MDTF01 (sample SAMN05326649, study PRJNA326480) | marine metagenome | isolation source: seawater | place: Southern Ocean | collected 2011
TTACTTTCGACGGTGAGAAGCACTTGGGCATCGCTGCCTCACGCATCATACCGTGGGTAAAGTTGCACTGGCGAGTTGAATTCGCGCGAGGTTATAAAGTAGCTCGTCCGATCTCCAGCAGGTTTTCTTCTGATGGTGCCCGCAGCTACTCGCGCTCAGCCAAAGCGGCAAGAATGTTGTCGACAGCATTGGTAAGGTGTTGGCGCAGCGCAGTTGCAGCGCCTTTAGCATCGCGCGCCAACAGGGCATCGACGATGTCCTGATGTTTTTCCATCTGGATCTGACGTTTGGCTCGCCGTTGCGACGAAATAAACCGCGCACGCCAAAGCCGCGCGTTGAAAGTTCGGTGAATATCTACCAGTGGTGGGTTGTGAGACGCAGCAACGATGGCGTTGTGAAATTCCATGTCGATGTTGAATAATGCCAACCTATCATCACTTTCAGCCATGCCAACCATCTTGGCTTGCATGTCAGAGACGACGCCAAGCTCATTGTCGCTTGCATGTGCGCAGGCAAGTTCTCCGGCTAGAGCCTCTAGTGTGCCCTGTATGGCCAACCATTGAGCCAACAGCTCTGGCGATGGGTCAGCAACGCGCGGCCGCTTGGTCTCGGTTAAATCCACCAGCCCTTCCAATTTCAATTGACGGATAGCTTCTCGCACAGGTGTGCGACTGATACCGAGTATTTCAGACAGATCACGTTCATTTAGTGATTGGCCGGGTGGAAGCTTTTCCAAAAGGATAAGTTCGCGAAGTTTGTCTGACGCTTCCTCGCCTAGGCTGGACCGCTTCAACGTTCCGATGTTGTCGCCAAGGAGGTCTTTCAAAGTCGTGGATTCCGCCATGTTATCTGCCCCAGGAAAGGACCACAGGATCAAGTGGCCGTATCAACCGGATCAGTAAGTCACGTGTGTCAGGATGCAAAGGCGGTATCGGATGGCGACAGTAGTCCGATGCAATCACACCGCCCTCTACCATAGCGGCCTTTGCTGATCGGAATCCACATTGCCGATTTTCGTGGTTTATCGCCATCGCGACGCGACCATAAGCTGTAATTGCACCATCCCGATCACCAGCTGTAAATTTTTCAATTACTGGTTTGATCTGATCAGTTAACATTGCGCTGGTCATAGCCCCGGTGGCTCCCGCTTCCAAATCGGCCAGAAGTGTAATCCCTTCTTCGCCGTCAAAAGGCCCTTCGATAGCGTCGCCTCCCTCGACTATCAGCGCACGTAATTTGTCGGCCGCCATCGGACATTCAATTTTGAACAGCTTCACCATCTCGATTTCGCGTGCCATTTTGACCAACAACGCGACTGGTAGATCAACACCAGACAAGGGCGCATCTTGCACAATGATAGGCAAACCAACCCCGCCAACAGCCGCGAATTGCTCGAACGTCTGCAAGGGCGAGCCCCGCATTAATGCGCCATGATAAGGCGGCATCATCATAACCATATCACCACCAAACGATTTGACCAGTTTCGCCCTTTCGACCGCAATCGACGTTGCAAAGTGACTTATTGTTACAATTACAGGCACACGTCCTGCGACGTGTTCGATTGACAAACGGGTCAGCATCTCACGTTCAGCATCAGAGATCAGGAACTGCTCTGAGAAGTTTGCAAGTATGCAGATCCCGTCTGATCCTTGATCAATCATGCAATCGAGCACACGGCGCATGCCCGCTTCATCAGCGGTTCCATCGTCGTGGAACGGTGTTGGAGCTACCGGCCAAATTCCTGAATACTTGCTCATGGTGCTACATAACTTGTCTTAACAGTTGTATAGAATTCGCGTGCGTAAGCGCCTTGTTCGCGTGCCCCATAGCTTGATCCTTTGGTTCCCCCAAACGGCACGTGGTAGTCAACCCCAGCGGTAGGCAGATTTACCATGACCATGCCTGCTTGTGCGTGTTTGCGAAAGTGGGTGGCGTGTTTCAGCGAGCTTGTGCAAATGCCCGAAGACAAGCCAAATTCAGTGTCATTCGCCATCGCCAATGCTTCTTCATACCCAGAGACTTTGATGATACTTGCTGTAGGTCCAAAGATCTCTTCGCGACTAACGCGCATGTCATTGTTCGCTCCTACAAAAACTGCGGGGCGTTGGAAAAAGCCTGGGCCCTCGATCACGCCCCCACCTGAAACTTCACAACCCTCTTGTTTCGCCAGAGCGACGTATTTCAGATTTTGATCCAATTGGCTTTGGTCAACGACAGGGCCGATATGTGTATCTGCATCTAATGCGTCACCGACTTGCAGGGCAGTAGCCTGCGTGACAAGTTTTTCGACAAAAGCATCGTGGATACCCTCTGCCACGATCAGGCGCGACGACGCTGTGCAACGTTGCCCGGTTGAAAAGAAAGCGCCGTTTAGTGAGGCACCCACGGCCACGTCAAGATCGGCATCATCCAGAACAACCATTGGGTTTTTTCCACCCATTTCAAGCTGCACTTTCTTTCCTATCTTAGCACATTCCACAGCGATATTGCGCCCTGTTGGCACCGATCCGGTAAAGCTGAGCGCATCGATTCCGATGTGTGCAACGATCCTAGCACCAACCAAGCCACCCTTGCCCATGACAAGATTGAACACGCCGTCAGGACATCCTGCCTCTTTCAGGATATTCGTAATTTCCCATGCGCATCCGGGCGTCAATTCGGCTGGTTTGAGGACAACACAATTGCCGTAAGCCAGCGCTGGCGCGGCCTTCCATGCGGGGATTGCGATTGGGAAGTTCCAAGGTGTGATCAACCCAACAACGCCGACTCGTTCGCGTTCGATCAGTACATCAATATTAGGTCGAACCGATGGTAGTATTTCCCCACCTAACCTCAAAGCCTCGCCAGCGAAGAACTTGAAAACCTGCGACGCACGGATTGTCTCGCCAATACCTTCAGCCAGAGTTTTACCTTCTTCGCGGCTTAACAAACGACCAAGTTTTTCCCTGCGTTCGAAAATTTTAGCGCCAGCCGCTTCCAAAACGTCATGGCGCACCTGTGGGCTGGCTCCAGCCCAAGCTGGCAAAGCAGCACGTGCTGCATCAACAGCCTGATCCACCGAGGTCGCGTCGCCGCGCGCGTAATTACCGATGATATCGTTCGTGTTTGAAGGATTAATGTTCGGAACAGTTTCCGCGCCAGCAACCCATTCCCCGCCAATAAGATTATTGAAATCTGTCATGTCATTATCCCTCAATGTCGAAATGTTCGAGATGCTTGTCCGAGATTGTAATTCCAAGCCCCGGCAGATTGTCATCAAGCTGCAAATATCCGTCGACTGCTTCAGGATCGCCCTCGAAAATATAGTAAAAGAGTTCATTGCCAACTTCGACATCGAAGACCGGGAAGTACTCGCTGATCGGGCAGTTCAGGTTGGACATGGTCAAGTGATAGTTGTGCATTTGACCGGCGTGCGGGATGACGGGAACCTGATAGGCCTCAGCAATAGCATTAATCTTTTGTGCTGCTGTAATGCCACCAACGCGGTTTGTGTCATATTGAAGGACGCTGACCGCGCCACGGCGCAGAAAATCCGCACACCCCATGACCGAAAACTCATGTTCTCCACCGGATATTGGCACAATATTCATCGCATTCAACTCAGCATAACCTGCCACATCGTCGGCGATCACCGGTTCTTCCAACCAACGCGGCTCATATTTGGCAAGCTTCGGCAACATTCGTTTTGTGTAATCGAGGTTCCAACCCATATAGCATTCGAGCATTAGGTCATTGTCATAGCCGATCACTTCACGCAAAGCCTCAACCCGCTTCAAATTCTCGCGCATGCCTTGCATTCCGTCCGCTGGACCATATCCAAAGCGGGACTTGAAGCCCGTATAGCCGCCCTTCATCGCTTCCTCTGCTTCGCGCTGCATGTCTTCCACAGGACCGGCATAGAGCTTGGAATAGTAGGTCTTGATCTTGTCACGCGTCCGTCCACCAAGAAGTTTAAAAACCGGTTTTCCAGTTAGCTTGCCCATCAAGTCCCAGATCGCAATATCAATGGCACTGATTGCGGTCATTCCGATGCCTTTGCGACCCCAAGCATGGCTGCGGCGATACATCTTGTCCCAGATATGAGCATAATCAAAAGGATCTTCGCCAATGATCATCGGCGCATACCAGTCGTCGATTGCCTTTTTGACGACAGTGGGTGCAAGGGCCGCATTGCCGATGCCAATTGTGCCGTCTTCAGTTTCGATTTCGCATGTCAGCCATTGGTGAAACCGAAAGGAAGACATCGCATCACCAGTGGTGCGAAGCGGGTCAGATGCGTTTGTGCAAAAGTTGCCAATTGGCGGAACCGTAGGCCCCGTCCAGTTCCAAACGCGGGTTCGGACTGCTTTGATGGTATTCAAGTGAGGTCCTCCAGAGTGGTGCTTGGTTAGATAAATTTTTGGTATACCGGATGATATAGCGATGGTATACCAAAAACAATAGACCGATTAAAGCTCGCAAAAACGGAACATAAAAATTTCTTGGGAGGAAAAAATAATGAACAAGCTCAACATAATACGCGCTGCAGCAATAGCCGCGACCATGTCAATTACAGCGATTCCCTCAGTGGTCTTCGCACAAGAATTCCCGAATGGCCCGATCGAGGTCATCAACAATTCAAAACCCGGCGGAGGATCAGATATCTTTCTTCGGTTCGCCACAGAAGCGGCTGCCGATATCTTGGGTGGCGACTTCCTTCACTTGTCTAAAACTGGTGGTGTAGCCACTAACACACTCAAATACGTGGCTGACAAACCTGCGGATGGGCAGACACTTTTCATCGTCAACGCGGGTACTGCGCTCACGATGATGCGCGGCTCAACTGATCTGACAAAAGACGACATTGTGCCGCTTGTGCGCGGAACAATCGATCCAGAATTCATTGTCGTGAAGGCCGGCCGCTTCGCAGATGCGGCAGAATTCCTTGAATTTGCAAAGAACAACTCAGTCAAACAGGCGGGGACCAAGGTTGGCGGCAACCCGCATGTCAGTGCCTTGATCTTGCGGGATGCGGTTGGCATGAAAAAGCAAGTCTACGTGCCGTTCGAAAAGTCCGGCGAGATCGTCATTAACGTGATCAATGGCAACGTCGATCTGGCATTGCTGAATTATGACGAATACATTTCACAGGCCACCGCTGGTAAGGTCGAAGCCTTGGCAATCCTGACACCTGAACGCTCGGCCAACACACCTGATGTTCCAACCGGACACGAGATTGGCATTCCGGTCGACATCGCAGTGGTTCGTGGTATCGGCGTTTTGAAGGGAACCCCGGCACCGGTTATCCAAAAGTTAGAGGCCGCACTTTTGGAGTCGATGAAGTCAGAGAGCTATCTTGAGTACCTCGCAGGTTCTGGCCAAGACGCGTCTAGCATTGCAGGTCGTGATGCTTTCGGAACCCAATTTGAGTCAATGTACGAAGGCTATCTTGCCGTTGCCAAAGATCTTCTTGGTGGTTGACAACAAAACTTGTCGCTGGCTCGCACTGGGTCAGCGACAATCTTAAGACAGGCAGGAGCATTTTATGGCGACGCTAGAGACCGGTGAGACCACAGTCGACCGAACAGTCCTTTTCGAATCCATCGTCATCATGGTTTTCGCAATGGTGATGTACGGCGTGACGTATACGTTCGACGCAGTACCCGCAATTCTTGCACAAGGCATTCAACCGACGGTTTTCCCGCGCGCAATAATTTTCATTATGTTCGCCCTAGCAGCTCTTCAAGCTTTCAAGGCAACGCGACTGACAATCAGCGATTTTGCCACTTTGAAGCCAGTTAAACCTGTTCCGCCAATCGTGTTTCTAACTGCGGCTATGTTGATCGGATTTGCAGTCGTCATGCCAATAGTAGGCACCTTTCCCGCGATCGTCATCTTTCTGCCCGCCCTCGCCCTTCTTTGGGGTGAACGCCGTTGGTCTTTAATGGCGCTTAGCTTCATTGGCTTTGTGGCATTCGCATATGTCCTTTTCCGGCTCGTCATGAATGTGCCACTTCCCTGAGGAACGACCCTGATGGAACCCTTCTTTCTTGTCCTGCAATTTCTAGCAGACCCCTACCATCTGATGCTTATCGCCGGAGGGACATTTGTTGGGTTGATTGTAGGCGCACTGCCCGGTTTGGGATCGGTGATATTAATCGCTTTGATGCTGCCCTTTGTCGTTCGGATGGACCCGACATCTGGGATTGCACTTTGTGCCATTGTGTATTGTGCGACGACCTATGGCGGCTCAATCACCGCGATCTTGATCAACACACCCGGCACGCCCGCCGCCGCAATGACAACTTTTGACGGCTTCCCCCTAGCGCAAAAAGGCGAAGCTGGCCGCGCTTTGGGTATCGCCACGTTTTCAAGCGCAATCGGCGGCATCCTTGGCATTCTCGTGATGATCGTGGCGACTCCGCTGTTGGCGCAAGTGGCTTACCAATTTGGCCCCGCCGAGTTCTTCGCTTTGGCAGTGTTCGGCATGTCGATGTTGGCATCGATCAGCGGGGCGTCGATGACCAAGAACTTCATCGGCGGCGCATTTGGAGTTCTGCTGGCAACCGTCGGCACTGATCTGACCACCGGCGTCCAGCGCTTTACGTTTGGACAAGCCAATCTCTATGAGGGTGTTTCAGTTGTTCAGATCATGATCGGAATCTTCGCAGGCGGCGAGCTGCTGCGCCAAGCGACACAGACCAAAGTAAAACGCCAATTAGTGGCCGAGGGCGTAACTCGTTTGCCATCGCTGAAGGACTTTCGCGCGATTTGGAAGACAGTGTTGCGCGGCACAGCGATTGGCACGTTCATCGGTATCTTGCCCGCAGAAGGTGGCAAGGTTGCAGCCATGATTGCCTATAACGAAGAACAGCGTTGGAGTAAAAACAGAGACCAATTCGGTAAAGGCGCAATCGAAGGCATCGCCGCACCCGAAGCTGCCAACAATGCGGCAACCGGCGGCACGATGGTTCCAACCTTGGCGCTCGGTATTCCGGGCGGTGGCTCGACTGCTATTATCTTAACGGCCATGCTGATCCTTGGTTTACGCCCCGGCCCCCAGTTGTTTGTCGAACAACCAGACCTTCTGGCTGGCATCTTCGGCGCCATGCTAGGCGCGAACATCTGCTTTCTGGTTTACGGCATGGTTGGAGCAAAGTTCTTCAGCCGCATCACCTTGATCCCGACGACAATCCTTTGGCCTTGTGTCATTTGCCTTGCATGCCTTGGAGCCTATAGCCTGCAACAAAGCATGTTTGATGTTGGGGTTATGATTTTCTTTGCATGCTTAGGTTTCTTCTTGAATCGCCATGGCTATGCGCCCGCGCCCATCGTGATGGGACTAATTCTTGGAGAACTGATCGAGACTTCGTTCAAACAGTCCTATTTGATTTATGACGGAAATCTGTTCGCTATTTTACAGCAACCGATTGCCCTAGTGTTCTTGCTTTTGTCGCTGGTTGGTATTTGCGGGCCTTTCATTGCGCGGATGCTGGGCGTTTGGCGCAACAAGCAAGCAGCCCAGCTTTTGCGGGGCGATGATGACTGAACTTACTCAAAAACGGTGGGAATTCTGATGACCGACACACCTGTTATCATTGCGACTCTTGGCGATGCTGGCGGCATTGGCCCGGAACTGGTGGCCCGTACGTTGGAATATCCCGACACCACGCGAGGCACCAAACGCATCATCGTTGGTCATCGCAAAATCTTTGATATGGGGCGCGAGGTGGCTGGTGTTGACATCGACCTTCCAACATTCGCCAGCTTTGAAGATGCCGTTGAAAGCCCTGAGCCTGTTGTTTTTCATCACTATGACAAATTGCAATATGAAGACGTAGTAGTTGGCGAAACGACGGCGCAGGCTGGATTGGCTGACTATCAAATCGGTTGCTACGCCGCCGACCTTTCAAAAAAAGGTCTGATGGATGCCTTCGTTTGGGCACCCGTCAACAAGGCCTCTATCCACAAGGCTGGCTATCACTATGAAGGCTACAAAGCTGGGATCGCCGACTACATGGGCTTCACCGAACGCTCGACCGAAATGAACACAATTGGCGATTTATGGACCACCCGTGTCACCTCGCATATTCCTATTTCGCAAGTTGCATCCAAGATTAATGAGGACGCTATTTTGTCAGTTCTGTTATACTTTGATCGGGAATTGCGCAGGTTCGGCTATTCCAACCCAAAGATCGCCGTGTCGGGTTTGAACCCACACAATGGCGACGAAGGGGCGTTTGGTCGTGAAGAAATCGACATCATCGGCCCGGCTATTGAGAAAGCGAAAAAGCTGCAGCTTAACGTCTCAGGCCCCTACCCTGCCGACACGATTTTTCTAACCGTCAAGGAAGAGAATCATGTGGGCGTTCTGTCAATGTATCATGATCAATGCCAGATCGCGACCAAGCTGATGGGGTTCGATGACGGGGTAACCTATTTCGGCGGGATGCCATTTATCCTTGCCACTCCTGCGCATGGCACGGCGTTCGATATTGCAGGTAAGGGTGTCGCGCGACCAAATGCCATTTTGCAGGCCTACCAATTGGCATCCCGAGCTGCGTTGACCGCCCGTGGACTTGCGTTTGAAGAAACTGCATCGACATGAGCGACAAACCAAACATTCTGTTCATTCAGGCCGATCAATTAACTGCCTTTGTCTTGTCGATGTACCGCGACGATGCTCAGGCTATCACGCCAAATTTGGATGCTTTGGCGGCCCAAGGCGTTGTCATGGAAAACGCGCATTCGAACTCGCCTATTTGCTGCCCGGCGCGCGCGTCTCAATTCACTGGACGGCAACCCTCGACGCACGAAGTTTGGGGAAATGGTGCGGAATTTAGTTCTGAGATGCCGACGATGATGCACTTCCTACGTTCGGCTGGGTACCGCGCCATTTGTGCAGGAAAGTGCCATTTTATTGGCGCTGATCAATTACACGGTTTTGACAAGCGACTGACCACGGACATGTATCCTTCGGGGTTCGACTGGACGATCCCTTGGTCATGGGGTCCGGTACACCGCGAGGGAACGTCGGTCAAAAAGCTGGCAGTCAGTGGGTTATGCAAAACCAACAATCAGCTTCAGTACGACGCCGAGGTGCAATACCGTACGCTTGAATTCTTGCGAAAAGACGCAATGGGGAAATCGGATCAACCCTTTTTCCTGCACGTGTCTTATACGCAGCCCCATGAGGCCTATCAGTCTGTTCCGGAATTCTGGGATAGGTATGCCGATACTGAGATTGCAATGCCGCGGCTGCCCGAGGATGAAAACCCGCACGCCACGACAGAATGGTTAAAAATTCACCACGGGATTGACCAAGCCCCGCCAAGTGATGACACGATCCGGCTGTCACGCCGCGCGTATTACGCCATGATTTCTCATCTTGATGACTACTTGGGTCAGCTGGTTGCTGAGCTAAAACATCTCGGTACTTATGAGGACACAGTAATCGTGTTCGCCAGCGACCATGGCGACATGTTGGGCGAACGGGGCATGTGGTTCAAACGCAGCTTTTATCAGGGCTCGTTGCAAGTGCCTATGATATTTCATAATCCTAAGCGAATCAAACCGGGGCGCGTCTCTGAATGTGTGACGCTGGCCGATCTTTGTCCGACTTTCGCAGAGCTTGGTGGCGCCAAAGAAAAATCCGACGAATTTGGAAGCGATCAAAGCGCTAGTTTTCTCGGCTTGTTGATGGATTCCAGCGATAGCGTCAAAGACGAGGCCATTGCCGAATACTATGGTCCCGGTGTGATTGAGCCGTGGCTGGCAATCGTTGCGGATGGCTGGAAATACGTCTGGACCCGAAATCATCAAGAGCTGCTTTTCAATTTGACCCAGGACCCAGACGAACAAACGGACTTGTCCGATGACCCTTCTCATTCGGAAACCAAAGCGACATTGAAGAACCGATTGCTCGGCCGATATGACGTCGAAGCGGTTACCCAACGCGCGGCTCGGCTGAAAGAAACACGCGTATTTCTACACGAAGCCCTAACTAGCAATGAAGGGTACCACTGGGATCATCAGCCCAAGTTTGACGCCACCAAGCAATATGTTCGCGGCGTCAACAGCCCGTCCACCGTGTGAGGCAGAGTATGACGAAAAAGCCTAACATATTGATGATTTATGCTGACCAAATGCGCTACGATTGCATGGGGTGCTCGGGGAATCCGGACGTAAAGACACCGCATCTTGACCGGCTTGCGCAAGAAGGCACGATGTTTGACGAGGCATTCACTTCCTATCCGCTTTGCACTCCCTTCCGGGCGTCGCTGTTGACCGGCAAATACGCCCATCAGGCGGGGCTTTATTCGAACCACTTTCCGATCAACACGGATCAAACCTCTTTGGCGCATTGCCTAAACGACGCCGGCTATCGCTCGGGCTATATTGGGAAATGGCATCTGTATGGAGGACCGAAGCCCGGCTTTGTGCCGCCCGGTCCCGATCGGATGGGGTTTGACCATTTTGTCGGCTATAATCGCGGTCATCAATACATGGACGCGGTTTTTTATCGCGACACTGATCAACCCTATCATTGCAAGCGCTACGAGCCGGATTTCCAGACCGATCACACAATCGAGTTTATGCAGGGCGTAACCAATGCCGAAGGCGAGGATCCGTTCTTTGCTTACGTGTGTTTCGGCCCTCCGCATTTCCCAATGGAAATGCCTGAAAACTGGCGTACAATGTACGACCCCAACAATATTACACTATCAAAAAACACCCCCGACCCAGACATGCAAAAGCGCCGAACGCGCGCACGGCAAGAAGCGGAATTCGACAATGATGATCGCTTTGGCGAACGCTCGAAAGTGGATAAGGTCGAGGGTCAGGATCCAGAGATTGAAAGCGAATGGCAGCTTAGAAAATTCGTGGCCGAATACTACGGCATGATCTCGAACGTGGATTACAATGTCGGGCGGCTGTTGAATTGGCTGGATACACAAAGCCTCACCGACAACACCATCGTCATCTTCTTCTCGGATCACGGTGATATGCTAGGTCAACACGGGTCCTACTGCGGCATCAAGCGGCAAGCGTATCGCAGTGCCGCACATGTTCCCCTTTTCTTGCGTATGCCCGGTCGGATCGCTGCTGGACATCATGTAGATAGCCTTGTCGACGTTGCAGTGGACACCATGCCGACACTTCTAGAAGCTTGTGGTGTGGACATCCCGGACGAAGTGCAAGGTACTAGCTATTTGTCACTGCTGAAAGGCAACGCAGCCGCCATTCGCGACCACGTTCAATTTGAACTGATGAAAGCCGACTTTGGCGGGCGTGGCGAACGCCATGTCAGTCCGGAGCGGGGCATCCGCACCAAAGAGTGGCTGTACGTTCGTAAGAAAGACCGACCGCTTTATCTGTTCGATCAGATCAATGATCGCGACGAAATGGTGAACCTAGTCGGGAATCCCGAATACCGAAAGGTTCAGGCTGAACTTGACACCCGCGTTCTGCAAAACATGGCCGAAACCGGCGACGCTTGGGATCTGGAAATGGATTTCCCCCCGCCCGGTTTCTTGACCCACGCGCAAGCACGTGAGCACCTACTAAACGAGGTCAAACCCATCGCCATTGAAGTACCCTGAGCACCTCGCAGGTTCAAGAAACGCTATTACGGATTATGACAAGCAGACTTAGCGCTGCGTCCAGCGCTTTTTCAAGAAACCATTTTCAATGGGATAACTGTCAAATTTTGGAGTCGGCCAAAACCGCGATCAGACCGCGGGCCAAACCACTCGAAACCCATGATGTGGTGCAGCGCTGTCGGGGGATGTGCCTGATCGCGCAGCGATGCGATACCGAAAGCAATAGCTTTTATGACAAAGGTACGATCCGCCCTTTGAAAGTTGAAAGCCTTTCATTTGTTCTAACCGCTTTTTAACTTGTGACTTAAGCGATTTCACGCGGTATGTATCCGAGGTCCATTCCCAAACATTACCGGCCATTTGATACAAGCCATACTCATTTGGCACGAATGCTTTTGCAGGCGCTGTGTGAGCGTACCCATCACGTGCAGAATTCTCGTGGGGAAAAGAGCCTTGCCAGATATTGCACGGCGTAAAATCTGTGTCGCTAGGGGATTGATCCCCCCAAGGATACATCACATCGCCCAGCCCCCCGCGTGCTGCGTGTTCCCACTCGGCCTCGCTGGGCAAGCGACCGCCAACCCAATCAGCGTATGCAAGCGCATCATGATAAGACACTTGAACAACCGGATGTTCAGGAAGAACCGCAGCTTCAGAACCAGGACCATGAATGGATTTCCAGTTTGAACCCTCGACTTTGCGCCACCAATCCACACCAGACACGCCTTGGGTCGGTCCAAAACTCTTTGACACATCAGACCAGAACACAAAGGACCACCCGATGCGTTCCGCTTCGGTGACATAGCCTGTGGCCTCGACAAAGGTCTGAAATTGGGCGTTTGTTACTGTGGTGGATGACATCATGAAGGGACGAAGCATTTTCCGCCGCAATGGGCTTTCGCCATCATCCTTGATCATCGCCTTTTTTGTGCCGACTAATGCCGACCCACCTGAAATCAGGACCGCTTCAAAGTCATCAACTGTCAAAGCACTCTGAGCGACTGGCCTTGATGTATCCGCCGGCTCAGAGCCAACTTCTCTGGCAGGCGAGCAGCACCCCTTGGTCTTATCGAAACTTGATTCAGATGGCATTAGGCGTGTTTCTCAAATTTTGCAGTTCCAGACGATCTAGAATGCCCAAACATTGTATTCTATCGCAAAGCGGTCCGTAAAGGGTGGCGTTCGTTCAGGTTTGTAAGAACAGAGCTTCACTGCGCCTTTTCGGGCAAGTCTAATGCCAGAACTGCAGGGTGATCCGAGGAATATTTCTTAATTCTGAACATGCGGCCTGGTCCACCTGTGCAAAAATCCATAACCACTTCACCGGATTGGGTCACCTCGACGATCCGCTTGTTATAGGACTGCAACATTATGGTATTGCCGTTGGGGCAGCTGTCAAACTTATAAGCACTCGCATCAGATTGCTAGCACAGCCTAAATCTATGCGTTCAATAATTGGCGCCACTCATCAAGAGCAGCGGCTCGGTTCAGCTTAAAATTGATGAGTGAGTAGAAATGTACAGCCGAACAAAATTACCCTCAAATGAATTTACGACCCCAACACTAAAGGCCCAAGGTCCGAGGCGCACGCCCCTTGATCCGGGGTCCGTGGTCCGACGGTCGAGAGATGGGAAAAGTAAACCCGGACCTTAGTGCGCTTCGGATGAACGATCCATGGCATAGTCTCCAAACAAAACCACCCCCGAATGGATTTACAGCGCTAATACTAAAGGGCCGTGGTCCCATATGCGGCGGGCCTTAAATGGGCGTTCCCGGTCCTTAATCCTGTATCTCAATCGTAGCGATTAGGCACAGTAACCCCTGATTAACTCTGTTTTGATCTGATGTTTCGTTGTGGGTAGTGTTGTGGGTAGATATTTAATCTTATTATTAAATTAAATTAAATCAATTATTTAAGTTTGGTTTGTGGCGGAGAGACAGGGATTCTGCGGAGAGTTTCTTTTAATTAAATAAATATAAATAATAA
>MDTF01014747.1_pt1 | contig 13555 bp, 8 predicted proteins | sample 811191 | NCBI WGS metagenome assembly MDTF01 (sample SAMN05326649, study PRJNA326480) | marine metagenome | isolation source: seawater | place: Southern Ocean | collected 2011
ACAAACCAACACAGGCAAGTGAATTGAACTGTGAGGAATAAACATTGTATTGGCTTAAAACAGTTGAACTACAACCCATAGTTATGAGGGTGTGGTGTGAAAAGTTCGTTAGCTCGGTGGAGAACGTAGGGCACATAGATTCAATACAGAATCTTTCTGAATGAAAGCTACAGTCCTCCACATCGAATTCTGAAACATGAAAGACCCTTGTATTAGAATGAATAACCCTAGACACCATAAATCAGCAAATAGACAACATGAAAAAAGGGACACCCAATGGGTGTCCCTTTTTTAAAACTATTTTCTAACTGGTTGTTAGCATGTAGAACCGAAAGCGGCAAGCAACAGCAAGATATCTTGAACGTTCGTTGCATCATCTCCGTTGATGTCAACTGAACAACCTGTTGAGCAACCAAATTCACCCAACAGAACAAGAATATCAGCTACTGATATGACTCCATCACCATTGACATCCTCGGGACAATCACATGATTCAAAGTCACAAGAACCATCATCAGTCGTAGCTGACTCATCGTAATTGCATGCATCCATATCCATACATCCTGAACATGATGTGTATTCACAAGAATCATCATTCGTATTTGCTGCTGAATTGTAATTGCAAGCAGAGGAATCTAAACAACCTAAGACTTCTACAAAATCACCAGGACATACTCCAGTTAAAGCAAAGGAAGCATTGTAAGAAGAACCACCTGAAGTAGCCCATCCGTTAATTAAACTTAGTGTCCAATATCCATCACCTGAAAGTGAAGCTGCAGAAACATCAACTGTAGCCGTGTACTGACCAGCAATAGATCCAGCCCAATCTGCCGGATAAGCCACTGTGTAATCTGCAACTGAGGGACATTCACTGAAAAAGTTAAATCCACCAAACTCCAAACAATCTCCGTTGGGTGCTGAAATAACAACCAACATGTCAGCGGGCCAACTGCCATCAGATGAAGACCAGTCGAGAGATATCGATACAGAAGTAAGTGTACCATTTCCAGAAGTCTCAACAGACTCAGCAGACTCTCCACCTAACAAGTTCGCATTCACATCAATCAATGATTCGCATCCACATCCAAAGGTAGGATCGGGCATAATGCAAGATCCGTCTTCAAAAACAGCATCAGCATTGTAATTACATGCCTCAGGCTCTGTACAACCTTCACAAGAAGAGTTGTCTCCACCACAGGCACCACAATCGTCATTTACCAAACAAGAGCCGTCGTCTTGCGTTGCAAACCCATCATAATTACATGCTGTAGAGTCTGTACACCCGTTGCAATCGAAATTACAGGAGCCGTTGTCAATCGAAGCCTCTGAGTCATAGTTACATGCTGCAACATCAGTACAACCTGCACTTCCCTCATCACCAATACAGAAAACAGTAGACTCTTCTGTCGCGAACTCACCACCTGATGTGATCACCTCACCGTTGACTAGAAGTTCATACGAACCTGTTCCATAAGCACAACAAATTCCATCACCGAAAGCATCAAATATTGTGAATGTATAACATCCGTCCGCTACACACACCAACTCTTGGATAGCTGTAGCAACATCAACATATCCACCACCTGAGGCTACAGCACCGCCATCACTGTCATTTAATGACCATGTTGTCTCAGCTGGATAACTGTCTGTCACAATATTCAAAGTGACTCCAGTACCACCTACAATACATGAACCATCGTCAATAGATGCAGTAGAATCATAATTACAAGCAGTTGTATCAGTGCAACCTGAGCATGTTGTAGAATCTCCACCACAAACACCACAATCGTCATTTACCAAACAAGAGCCATCCTCTTGGGTAGCAAACTCATCATAGTTACAAGCAGAAGAATCGGTACAACCGTTGCAATCGAAATTACAAGATCCATTGTCTACTGCTGCCAATTCATCATAGTTACAAGCCGATGCGTCAGTACAACCTAAACCGCAATCGTCAGAGTTGATTGAAAAATAATCTTCCCCAGCACTTCCTCCGTCAGTATTGACAGCTGTATCTAAAGATCCAGTCATAATCACTGCACCAGTCGCTACATCGGTTAACGTATAAATGGCACCATTCCAACCATCACCATAACTGTCTGTCATAGACAGAGTATAACAGCCATCTCCGATACAAAGGTCTGAAGATCCTGCACCACCGTTGGCTACAGAAACTCCGTCAAGGATAACAGTCCAACCTATTTCACCATCCCAATCTCCACCACCAACAGACATATTTACTCCGTTTCCGTAGATACAAGAATTGTCTTCAATCGTATTGTCTGCAGCGTAGTTACACGCTTCTTCATCAGTACAACCAGTACATGAAGAGTCATTTCCTCCACACACTCCACAAAGATCGAAGTACTGGCAGTTTCCGTTATCCTCAATAGCTTCAGCGCTGTAGTTACAAGCCACTTCATCCATACAACCAAGATCTGGATTACAATTTGTCATCGCTAAGTTGATCGAGGTAAAGACATTAAGACGTCCTCCAGACACAGTTTCACTTGTAAGCTGATCGATTGGATCCACTCCACTCATAATAAATTCTTTTACCAAATCAGCAGTAGCCTGTGGAGATGTCAGAGCATTTGACGCTAAATCAGCACAAGGCGCACTGTAGATAAGTGCAATCGCTCCTGCAACACATGGACTAGCGAAAGATGTTCCAGAAGAAGTTCCATAACTGTTTCCAGAAGCGGTCATCATGACATTTTCACCTGGAGCACCGAGGTCGATTGTGGTTGCTCCGTAGGCAGAGAATGTTCTTACATCTTGATTGTTCGTAGCCGTTACAGACACCATGTAGTCAGAACTACAACCAGTAGGCATGTCGCCAACTGCATCGATGTCGAACTGTTGATTCGCAGTAGCACCACAGTTAAGGATACCTACGGCTCCTAAATCATCGTAGTACGCACACCAAACCGGGTAGTTATCAGGATTTCCCTGATCGATTCCCCAAGAAGCATTTGTGGCAACAACAAAGGCACCTTGATCACCATTTGAAGTGTTGTAAAGGTTACGCATTGTATGAGGGTAACTGTAAGCTGCTATGACATTTGACTCAGTGAGTCCTCCCATTTGAACTTGCATGAGCCCCACTGACCAGTTCACTCCTGCAACACCTATGTTGTTGTTACCAGTAGCACCGATCATTCCACTAACTGCAGTTCCATGACCTCCAGCAGATATACCATCAGTTCCACTTGATGCATTCCATCCATTTACATCATCGACATATCCATTGCCGTCATCATCAATACCGTTACCAGCAATTTCCCCTGAGTTGAACCAGTGATTGTCGATCAAATCGACGTGGTTCCAATCAGAACCGCCTCCTTCAAGGATACAAACAACGATTCGATCACCGTTGGCGGTGTAGCCTCCGGTTGAGATATCCCAAGCTTGGTCGGAATCAATATCATGATCAGCCCCTTCAACATGATGCCACTGAGATCCAAATTGAGCATCGTTTGGAGTTGTTTCTCTCTCTTCAACATAGTGGTTTAGCTGAACCGCCTGAACCAATGTGTTTTCCTGTATAGCATCAATAATTTTATCTACATCAGTACCCTGCTGAAGAAAACTAAGAAGGTAAATGTTAGACAAAGTAGACAGCTGCTCAACTTCAGTAAGTCCTGATTTAAAACCGTCAATCAATTTGTATGATTCCGTGAAGGCATCGATGTCGACTGACTTGTCAAATTTTACGATAAGTTGACCAGGAACGGGTGTTCCAGCTGCGCCTTTCGCTTGAGCTTTCTGAGCCAAAACTGACATCGAGACGATCGACAGCATGAAGGCAAAGGATAATAAAGTTGCTTTAATATTCATAGAAATATGCAATTAGATAAAACGTAATAGATATGTAAAAGGGCACATCTAGCCCTAACCTAAGCTAAGACGCGTACAAGTATAAAAGGTTGCTTGTCAGTAAAAGTAAATAAAAAGAAATCCAATCGAAATAAAACAACTTTTGCAAAGAACATTCCAATGTTCATTTATGACACCGCAAATGGAATATAAAACGACGGGGTCTTACAAACTCTATTGCAATCAATCCATCATGATGTTTATTTTCCACAAAACAAAAAACATGTTCTCTATGAATAGGAAGAAGTTAGGACATTTAAGATCTCTGTTGCGGACGAAGTAATCGGCGTTCCAGGACCGAAAACGCCCACGACACCAGTATCGTAAAGAGAATCGTAGTCGCATGGTGGGATAACACCTCCCGCAACCACCAAAATATCAGAACGGTTTAGATCTGAAAGAGCATCTATCAAAGCAGGTACCAATGTTAGGTGACCTGCAGCCAATGTAGAGATTCCAATTACATGCACATCATTTTCAACTCCTTGACGTGCAACTTCTTCGGGGGTTGAGAATAAAGGTCCAAGATCGACATCAAAACCAAGATCTGCAAAAGCTGAAGCTACAACTTTCGCACCTCTATCGTGGCCATCCTGACCCATTTTCGCAACAAGAATTCGCGGACGTCTTCCAGCCAATTTCGTGAAATTGTTTGAAAGAGCTAAGGTTGTTTTAAAATCAGTCTGGTTGTTCATCTCTTTTGAAAATACGCCACTTACTCGTCGATCTGTGGGCTTAAATCGTCCAAACTCTTTCTCTAACGCATCGCTTATCTCACCCAAGGTAGCTCTGTGTCGAGCAGCATCTACAGCCAAACTTAATAAATTTCCGGATGACTTAACCCCCTCATTTAAAGATCGTAGTGAAGCGTTAACTGCCACTGAATCACGTGTGGATTTAATGTGAGTGAGCATGGAAATCTGGGATTCCCGAACGGCTGATGCATCTACGTTGAGGATGTCAATATCGCCTTCATCTGAGGACACTTTAAACATATTAACACCAACAATACGGTCAATTCCACTGTCAATTCTCGCTTGCTTACGCGCTGCCGCTTCTTCTATTCTAAGCTTTGGAAGCCCTACTTCAATCGCCTTAGACATCCCCCCAAGTTGGACAATTTCATCCATGAGCTCAGAAGCGCGCCGCGCAATAGATTCAGTTAAAAACTCCATCAATCTACTGCCAGCCCAAGGATCAACAGCCGCAGTATATCCAGACTCGACTTGCAATAAAAGCTGAGTGTTTCTGGCTATTCTAGCAGAAGAATCGGTTGGTAAAGCTATAGCTTCATCTAAAGAATTCGTGTGCAAAGACTGAGTTCCTCCAAAGGTGGCAGACAAAGCTTCGATGGCAGTGCGAGAAACATTGTTCCAAGGATCCTGAGCGGTGAGTGACCATCCTGAAGTCTGCGTATGAGTTCTAAGCATGGAGGATCGCGGATCTGAAGGCGAGAATTCTGCCATCTTTTCTGCCCAAACCATTCGTGCCGCCCTCATTTTTGCAATTTCCATGGTATGATGCATTCCGTTAGCCCAAAAGAAACTTAACCGAGGGGCGAAAGCATCAACTTCTAAACCAGCCTCTATTCCAGTTCTAACATACTCGAGACCATCAGACAGCGTATAGGCCAACTCAAGCTCCAATGTTGCACCAGCTTCCTGCATGTGATATCCAGAAATGCTAATGGAATTAAAGCGAGGCATATGGGTAGCTGTGTATTTGAATATATCTGACACAATCCGCATTGAAGGCTCTGGAGGATATATAAAGGTGTTGCGAACCATAAACTCTTTGAGGATGTCGTTTTGGATTGTTCCTGACAATTTATCCTGAGTGACACCTTGTTCTTCAGCAGCGACAATATAAAAAGCAAGAATTGGCAATACCGCTCCGTTCATGGTCATGCTTACAGACATTTGATCCAGAGGTATTCCGTCAAATAGGATTTTCATATCCTCAACAGTGTCGATTGCGACACCAGCTTTTCCAACATCACCTGTCACACGTGGGTGGTCGCTGTCATAGCCTCTGTGAGTAGGCAAATCGAAGGCAACGGACAAACCCTTTTGGCCAGCCGCAAGATTGCGACGATAAAACGCATTTGACTTTTGAGCCGTAGAAAAACCGGCATACTGACGAATGGTCCAAGGGCGACTGGCGTACATTGTGGGGTAAGGACCACCTAGATAGGGTGGTAAACCAGCCTTGTATTTTTCGTGGAATCTCTTGGTGGCATTAGCAACTGGAAAAGAAACAGGCACATCAATGCCCTCAGCTGTTTCAACAGTAGAGATTTTTGATTGTGTCGTCAGTTTTGCTGAAAAAAGATGAGTTGATTGAGTCGTTGAAGATTTGGCTTCTATGTTCTCAACAAAAGAATGGTTGATGAGATAAAACAAGTCATCTGGATTTTTTGAAAGGTTCGCGTCTCCCCTTGTTGAACCCTTGGGCACGAAAAATGGTGCTGCAAGCCAAGATGAGCGCCCCCTCAAGGTCGCTTGATTCCAATCCTGAAGAGAAGTCAGATCCGTGGAGCGTGAAAGGGCCTCGGAAGCGTACCATCTTGTTGCATACTCCAAGTGATGGCTTCCTCCCATTGGATCGTCAGTTCTACCCAGCATTGCTTCATCACGAAGGATGTGCTGAATGTTTCTAGACCAACGAATCGCCTGCTCACTGGACAAGGTGTCATCTTTAGAAGGAGAAATAAAATCGTGGCGTCTCACCTCAATTGCATCAGCACCCCCAAGCACTGCACCGTAGGCCATGAAAGTATGACGAAGAAGGTTGTCTTCTATGAAATCGCGTACTCCATAGACAGAAGTAGTTCGAGATTCAATCCACAATGGTGCTGAATCAGGATCACATCCAAGCTCTGAGATCATGGTTGCAAACGCGACTCTCAGACCTCTGACAGCAGCTGCCGTTGAGATAACATCTGTCGTACTCGCTAGCCGAATTGTACAACGTGACGCAGCCTGAGTTAAAGTTTGACCTGACCCTAGAAGAGTCTGAATGCCCCATTTTGCAGCACTTACAGATAGAGCAATCGCATCAACAGGCAACATCCCTTTATCCTGCCAAACAGACGCGTCCACTCCCCAAGTCGAGAAGTTTGGGAAAGCTGCGTTCCAAGATTCAACATGACGAAGAAATTTAGAAGGATCAGACTGAGGAAGTTCTCGCCCAAGATCCCAAGTCGATGATCCACGCATTTTCTCACGTGCATCACCAGCCCATTGAACAACGGCCCTTAAAGCACCTACAGTCTCATACCCGTCTATGTGAAGAGAAATCATCTCAGGGCTCACCTCAGAAAGCAACTCTAGCAGAGCTTTCCCATCCGCCAAATGGGCGTCAGTTCTCACACCCTCAACACCATGGGCAAGACCAATCATTAAAGATTTTTTCGTCGAAAACGTAGATGAAATTTCCCAAGCATGTCCCAAATCTGATCTTAAAGAAGTGTGCTTAGTAGGTAGGACTAAAGATTTTTGATCTTTTTCTGGAACAAGCATAGGCAAAGGCATGCCGTCAAAACGAGAAACTTCTAAATCGTTCAAACTTTTTCCTTTTAAAGAAGCCTCAGCTTTTTCTTTCCACTTTGCAAAGTCAACACCAATAAATTTTTCTGAGTTCTTTTTCACACTGTAAAAATACATAAGTAAAGGGGTTCGATAGTAGATTTGTTTCATGGGACAACTTCCACCACGCCTCAAGGCGATTTTTCTTGACAGAGACGGAATTATCAACCATGATCCCGGTGATTACACGCGCAACATAAGTGAGTTTAAACTGTTGCCTACTGTGCTTAGTTCGCTGAAGACACTAAAAAAACGTGGTTTTGTGTTCATACTCATCACCAACCAAGGTGGAATAGCAAAAGGGATTTACACACACGAAGATGTAGGTGAAATACACACATACTTTAAGGAAGTGTGTGAAAGAAATGGTACCCCAATCTTAGACATATACTACAGTCCACATCACGAAATAACTGGAAAATCACTCAGTCGCAAACCGGGATCTATGATGATAGAAAGGGCCGTAGCGAGATACAACATTGATCCGACAACTTCTTGGATGGTGGGAGACAAACAACGCGATCTGGATTGCGCATCCCCTTTAGGCGTTCCTGGGGTTCTCATCCCCACAAACGAACCGTTACAAAAATATTTACATTTGCTCGTTTAACTGCAGATAGACGCTAAATTTACAACATGCAGAAAACGCATAAATATTTAGTCGACGGTGTGGTTACTGAAGTGAATTCTATGGCCAACGGTTACAATTCTCGTGGCTTTCTTTACGCTGATGGTTTCTTTGAGTCGCTCAGAATCATTGATGGAAAGATTCCACTGTTGGGATTGCACTTCGGGCGTATTACAGATAGTCTAGAAGCCTATAAGTTAAAGTCACCTGAAAGTTTACATCTGCCTGAATTAGAAGCATCACTTTTGCAGTTTGCTTCTTCAGTGGGTCTTGAAAATCACGGACGCATAAGAATGACCATATACCGGTCAGGTGATGGGAAATATTTACCCACATCCAATACTGCAAGTTGGATCGCTACAATCGAGAGGCCAACAACAGATACATTTCAGCTTAATGAGAAAGGCTTGAGTATTGGTATTTTTGAGGATTTTCACAAAACATATGACAAGTTTTCAAACTTTAAAAACCTCAACTGCCAAATTTCCATTCAAGCTTCAATATTTGCACAAGAAAAGAAATTCAGCGACGTCCTGGTTTTAAATTCAGATCGAGAAATTATTGAATCCACATATTCAAACATATTTCTTGTAAAAGACGGAGCCCTATACACCCCAAAGCTGTCATCAGGTCCAGTCGGAGGTGTGATGAGAGCAGCTATCATTAATCTAGCAATAGAACTAGGTATCAAAGTGTATGAATGCAACTTGCGCGCCCAAGAACTCCTCAAGGCTGACGAGGTGTTTCTAACGAATGCCATTTCTGGGATCAGGTGGGTAGCGAGTTACAGAACTAAAAGGTACTTTAACAACACCTCTAACACACTGTTAAAAGCGTTTAACTCGCGGATCTAAAATCCCGTAAAGAAGGTCAACTCCTACATTTACGAAAACGAAAATCGAAGAAATGACAAGAGTGCATCCCATTACAATGGGTAGATCACCTCTCTCCAGGGCATTGAACATCAGAAGCCCCATCCCTTTCCAACCAAAGACAAACTCAACGAAAACTGCCCCCGCCAGCATGGAAGCGAACCAACCGCTCGTGGCAGTTAGAACAGGGTTGAGAGAGTTTCGCAATACATGACGAAATAAAATACGAGATTCGGAAAGACCTTTCGATCTGGCAGTTCTAATGTAAGGTTGTGCTAATACTTCTAGAGCAGAGTTGCGTGACAGTTGAATGATGACTGCAAGTGGTCGGATACCGAGAGTGAAAGCAGGGAGTATTAAATGAGACCAAGCAAGACTAGGTCCTTCAAAAGGATCAACAAGGACCATCCCCCCTGTCATGGGCAAATGAGTATACGAATGAAGAACATAGCCAAAAAGCCACGCCACTAAAATGGCGACTACGAAGCTTGGAGCGCTCATTCCGAGTGCGCAAATTGAAAGCACGAAATCACCCATTTTTGATTTAGGAAACAATGAAAGAGCCAAACCAATCGATATTCCGAATAAGGTAGCAAAAAACATCGCTACGGATGCAAGGATTAGCGTAGCTGGGAGCGCATCTTTCACAGAATCAATCACAGGACGGTCAGTAATGTAACTCGTCCCAAGATCACCAGTTACAGCATGGGAAATAAATTTGATATAACGAGAATGAAGGGGCAAATTGAGACCGTGCTTCACACGAAAAGCTTGAACTACGGACTCACGCTCTGCTTGGCCAGCAAGTTCGCGAGCTGGATCCGGAACGAATGAGAAAATAAAGAATACGAGCGTGAGCGTTCCAAGTAAGACACCAAGTCCTTGCAAAAATCGCTTGAGAATAAAACGCACCTCGAACTAACTTTTATTGAATATAAACAATGTCTGAAAAGACGGGGACATCTCGCCATGACCACTTTTCAACGATGACACCCTCTTTCATCAGGACAAGACCTGGATTGGATCGTATCACAATTTTAAGCTCAATTTGATCACAAGTGAGAAATCCGTATGGAATTGAGTTGGCAGTCGCAAATTGGGCGTTAAAATCAGCACCAGCATTGGTCAGTCCATAAAATTTAACTCCTGCTTTTTGGGCGGCAACAGCCAAAGAATTGAACTCTGTTTGGCCAGGCGCACCCTCATCAGCAACGACCTCGATGTCTTTAGAAATATAGAGGAAAGTATAGCCTTTGTGTGACAAGATTTCGTCAGTAAGATCGTCACCCAAATCGTTCTCCATAATTAAATCCATGATGCGTGGCTCATATCCGTCAGATATTTTCACTTCAGCACCATCATATGAAACTATTTCATAAGTAGATTTAAATGACTCATCATTGTATACTTTCAGGTAATCCGAGCTTAATACAATGCTATCAATGCCAGTTTGCATGTTTTTGAAGGTATACTCTGTAGCATAAACTGGTGCATCTAAACCCAATTCGTCTGCAGAAAGACGGTTTTCGATGACGCTTTCTCCTTCAGCATAAGGACGATAATCTTTGATGGGAAGATGTGTCAGCGTTTTAATTTGGACTAAACCAGAAACTAGAACGACTGAAGCTGCCATAATCCACTCTACTCTTGGGTGCTGAACACGACGTCGAACCATCGAAGCGGCAAGCAAAAGAAAAGTAAGGTAGAGCATTGGAAAATTCCAATCTAGCATTATGTAACCGAAAAAGAAAGTCAGCACCAAGGCACCTGTGTATAAAATAACAGAAGTTTGGCTATCGTTAAGCTCAATTTTATTGCGGAAAGCGGCAATAAAAATGGGGATAATTAAAAGAAGTAGAAAGAGGTCTTTCAGAAAACTTTGGTATGCCGTCAATGGAATAGCATTCCCGAAACAACCACATTCCAACACACATTGGTTGGCAATTTCCACCATTGTCCCATCAGCACCAGAGATGAATTTCATCCCAAAAGGGTCGCATGTTGCCGTGTACCAAGTGAGCCATGTAAAAAACACCATCATCACCATGGTTAAGACTGTGGTGAGCTTAGGAAGAGCACCTACAAGAAGCGCAATTCCCAATAAAACTTCTGCAATGCAGACAAAAATAGCAATCTGTAATGCGTAGGGTGTCAGATACTCTAAATTGAGGGCTCCTGGCTCAAAATACTCCTCAAGTTTATACATAAAACCGATGGCATCGTTCGATTTAATGAGACCGGAAACAACAAATAACGCACCCACGAACATTCTACTGAATAGCGTTAAACCATGTGATAGTTTAGAAATAATCATTGTTCTTCTATTTTGCTTCTGTTTGTTCTGATAATAAAATAAGAGCGAATAAAGCGTAATTCGCAATGTCCATATAATTTGCGTCTATCCCCTCAGAAACAATTGTTTTGCCTTTGTTATCTTCAATTTGCTTCACCCGGAGGAGCTTCATTAAAATCAGATCAGTGAGAGAGCTTACTCGCATATCACGCCAAGCTTCACCGTAATCGTGATTTTTATTAATCATCAGCTCTCTTGTTTTCATTGCAGCATTTTCAAATCTTTCGTTAGCCTCTTCTGCAGGAAGATCTAAAGTGTAGTTCGCAGGCATTTCAAGCTGAACCAAAGCCATCAAACTGTAATTCACAATTCCGATAAATTCAGGAACGATACCTTCATCAACTTTCGCGACTTCAACTTCTTGAATTGTTCGAATTCGGTTCGCTTTAATGAAGATTTGATCTGTCAGAGATGATGTACGTAAAATCCTCCAAGCGGTACCGTAATCCGCTGTTTTATTCTTGAATAGCGAATTGCATCGGTTAAGCGCGATGTCATACTTGTCAATCGTAGGTGATAGATTCTCCATAAAACACAATAATTCTCCTCAGGTTGAATAACTTGCGCCAAGTTACGATGAGAGATATCACTTACATAGATAAATTTCGTGAAGGATTGCGAAATTTCCATACGTCCTCAGATGTGGGTATAATGGGCATTTTGAATGTCACACCAGATTCATTTTATGACGGGGGGATCAATTTCTCCATAAAGGCAGCGGTTAATTCTGGTCTTAAAATGCAAAGAGATGGTGCGAACATCATCGACATTGGCGGTGCATCTTCACGTCCGGGATCTGCGCCCGTAAGCGCCTTTCAGGAATGGTCTAGAGTAGAGCCCGTGATCAAAGGCTTGTTAGATGCAGCTCCAGAAGTAAATATCAGCATTGACACATACAGTTCTGAAGTGGCGCGCAAAGCAGTTGAAGCTGGAGCAATGATGATCAACGACATCTCAGCGGGTTCCTTAGATCCAGATTTATTCTATGCAGTAGCTGAAGCCGAAGTGCCTTATGTACTGATGCATATGCAGGGAAGACCTGAGACAATGCAAATCGACCCGAGTTATGAAAATGTCGTCAATGAAGTCAAAACATGGTTTGAAGAAAAAACAACCGCGCTATCTAAAGCTGGTATCAAAGATGTCATTTTAGACCCTGGATTTGGATTCGGAAAAACATCAAAAGACAACTTTGCACTTTTACAAAACCTCAATGAATTCAACGAATTAAATCGACCTATTCTTGTGGGTACGAGCAGAAAATCCATGATCTACAAAACGCTAAATTGTCAAGCCTTCCAGGCATTGAATGGTACGACAGCAACTCATGCATGGGCATTAGACAGAGGAGCCTCCCTCCTTCGCGTTCACGATGTCCAAGAGGCACGTGAAGTTGTCCTACTTCATCACCATCTTTGTGACTTGAAAACAGTCAAAAAAAGAACGTGAATTTTCTCCTCGAATCTTGGGAAGCCCTACTTCCATTGATCCAATTTGGAGCACGCATACTGGATGTTGTTCTTGTGGCTGCAATTGTGCTTTGGCTTTATAGACTCACTAAAGGAACACAAGCCATCCCCGTTTTCATGGGACTTCTCGCTATTTATCTCATATGGAAAGTCGTTTCGCTTGCTGGAATGCCCGTTCTTGCTGAACTTCTAGGGCAATTTATCGGAGTAGGAATTCTTGCGATTATCATTGTTTTTCAACAAGAACTCCGACAATTTCTATTCTCAATTGGTGACAGAGCAAATATTGAAAAGCCCAAAAAGTGGTTGAATAAAATCATTTCTGTCAGACACGAAGATCGGGCACCGCTTAAAGTAGATGAAATCTGTTCTGCAGTTGTTAATTTATCTTTGCGAAAAGAAGGTGCGCTCATTGTACTTCAAAGGTCATCTGATCTGACATTGCATCTTCAAGGTTCTACAAAACTCAACGCAGACATCTTTGGGCCTTTAATCGAGGCCACCTTTCACAAGGACAATTCGATGCACGATGGGGGGATGTATATTGCCATTGGACGAATTCGTGCCGTGAGATGCGTACTCCCAGTAACGCAGAGAAACGACATCCCTGCTGAACTTGGCATGCGGCACAGAGCGGCCTTGGGGTTGGCAGAAAAAACAGACGCCCTCATCATCATCGTAAGTGAAGAAACAGGTCTCATCAGCATCGCAATGGACGGTGAGCTACACCGTGGACTTGCATCAGACGACCTCAAGGAGATTGTTGA
>MDTF01001828.1_pt1 | contig 13550 bp, 13 predicted proteins | sample 811191 | NCBI WGS metagenome assembly MDTF01 (sample SAMN05326649, study PRJNA326480) | marine metagenome | isolation source: seawater | place: Southern Ocean | collected 2011
CAACGTAACTAAGGACATATATCCAAAATACAATAAGCCTGAACACTTTGTAAAATTAGGAAGAAAAAAAATTGAAAGATTGATAAAAAGTATAGGCATCTTTCGAGTCAAAGCTAAAAGTATCTACTTAATGTCTAGACAATTATTAGAAAAACATAAAGGAAATGTACCAAAAACTTTTGAAGAGCTAGAAAAACTACCGGGTGTTGGCCATAAAACAGCTAGTGTGGTTATGTCCCAAGGATTTGGGTTTCCGGCATTCGCAGTTGATACTCACATTCATCGATTAGCCCAAAGATGGGGTTTAACAAATGGTAAAAATGTAGTTCAAACTGAAAAGGATTTAAAAAGAATTTTTCCAAAAAAAACGTGGAGTAAACTCCATCTTCAAATAATTTATTATGGTAGAGAATATTGTCAGGCAAGAAATTGCTATGGTTTAACTTGTAAAATTTGTATGACTTGTTATCCTAATCGTAAAATTCCAATTTTTATAAAGAAAGCATAATATGAAAGTTTTAGGTATAGGAAATGCAATAGTAGATGTTATTTGTAGAATCGAAGATAAATACCTTCCAGATAATCAATTGACAAAAGGTACAATGAAACTTGTAAACGAGATTGAATTTAAAAAATTATTATCAACTTTAAAAATTGAAGATACTATTTCTGGTGGATCTGTTGCTAATTCTATTGTGGGGCTTTCTCAGTTGGGAAATAAAGTTGGATTTTTAGGTAAAATTAATGAAGATGATTTAGGTCAGAAATATGAAGATGGCTTAAAAAAAGAAAATGTTGATTACTTCTACATCAAAAAGGAAGAGTCTCTTCCTACTGGCACATGCCTAATATTGATTACTCCAGACTCTGAGAGAACTATGTGTACATTCTTAGGTACCTCAGGAAAGATTAATGAAAATGATGTAGATGTAAATTCAATTAAAAATAGTGAAATAACCTTTTTAGAAGGTTATTTGTGGGATGAAGGTGAACCTAAATCTGCTTTTGATAAAGCAATTCAAAATTCCAACAAAGTAGCAATGTCATTGTCAGATTTATTTTGTGTAGAAAGACATAAGCCACATTTTTTAGATCTAATTAAAAATAAATTAGACATTACATTTGCAAATGAACAAGAAATTACCACCTTAATTGATGCAAAAAATTTTGAAGAAGTAATCTCTTTTAGCCAAGGACTTGAAAAAACTGTTGTAATCACGCGTGGAGAGAAGGGAAGCATTGCTATAAACAAGAAAGAGGTAATTGAATGTGATAGCAAAAAAAACCTTAAAATTGTTGATTTAACTGGCGCTGGGGATTTATTTGCAGCTGGATACCTTCATGGTTATATTAATAATTTAACTATCAAAGAAAGCCTGGAAAAAGGAACGGAAATGTCTTCAAAAATTATTCAAAAATTAGGTGCTAGACTAAACTAGTTCATTTATATTAATCCAACATTAACATATAGATTTATCACTATCTTAATATTTAGATATTTTACCAAAAATTTTTTTAAAATCTTAAATTAAATAACCATCGTCATGACTAATAATAAATTTTTCATCATTAAATTTATCTTTAATTTTTTTTCTAAGTCTATAAATATGTGTTTCAACCGTATGTGTTTCTAGGGTGTCAGAATAACCCCAAACCTTGTTTTGAAGATTAACAACTGATTGGGGAATACCTTTGTTTTTTAAAAACAAAATAATATCAATTTCTCGTTCGGTTAGTTTTAATTGATTTTGTTTATTAGAAATAATTCTTGAATTTATATTTATCGAATAATTTTTAATATCTAATTTGGACTGAAAATTATACTTTTGTTTTATTAATTGTGCATTTATCTTATCTATAAGTATTTCAATTTTAATTGGAAGGTTATCAATGATTAAAATATTATTATGATTTATTTTATTATTAGAAAATAATATATCGTCTTTTTTATTAATAATAATAATTGAATCAGTAAGATCAATGTTATTTGATTCTAAGGCTTGAAGAAATTGATTAGAATTTTTATAATTATTAACCTTAAATATAAACAAACTCTTAATTTCATATAAAATGTTATATAGTTTTGAAAATGATATTAAATTTACAGATTGTTCAGTCATTTAAAACATAACTTATGCTAATTACACTTAAAAATAAAGATACCTTAATCATTGGTGATTTTTCTTTTAAATGTTCAATAGGAAGAAGTGGCCTTAGTTCAAAAAAAAAAGAAGGTGACATGGCTACACCAAGAGGTATTTTTTCTCTGGGTAAACTTTACTACAGAACCGACAGAGTAAAAAAACCAATAACAAAGCTTACTACTAGAATTATAACGAAGAATATGATTTGGTGTGACAATCCTAAAAGTCAATCTTATAATAAAGAAACTACATTTAACACTAACACTAAGTCTGAAAAATTATTTAAAACAAAAAATTCTTACGACTATTTAATTGTTATAAATTATAATACAAAAAAAATTATTCCTTATCAAGGTAGTGCAATATTTATTCATTTAACAAAAAATTATAAAGATACAGCTGGCTGTATTACATTATCAAAAAAAGATTTTTTGATAATAGCAAAGCTTATAGACAAAAATACAAAAATCAAAATTAACTAAACTCTTTCACCAAAAATTTTTGAACCTATTCTTAAATAAGTAGAATCACATTCTGCTGCTTTAAGGTAGTCACCAGACATCCCCATACTTAATTCTTGTAATTTAACTTTGGCTAGTAGCTCTTTCATTTTTAAAAAATAATTTAATGAACTATTTGTTTTTGGTGGTAAACACATGAGCCCAATAATATTAAGCCCAAGATCTGTAGTACATTTATTATAAAAACTTTCAAGTTGATCTATATCAATCCCAACTTTTTGATCTTCATTGCCAATATTTATTTGAATAAATATTTTAATATCTTTTTTAATTTTAGATTGCTCATTTGAGATTTTTTCGGCCAATTTTATAGAGTCTAAAGAGTGTATATAGTCAAATAACCTCACTGCATATTTAACTTTATTGGTTTGCAATTTTCCAATCATATGAAGCTTTATATTTGAAAAATCATCTTTTATAACTGTCCATTTTTCAATTGCTTCTTGTACTTTATTCTCTCCATAATGTTCATGGCCATGATTTATTAAGGGATAAATATCCTCGATAGGAAAAGTTTTGCTAACTGCAATAATTTTGGGAAATTTTAGATTTTTAATTTTATTATTTAATATATCTTGTATTGATATTAAATTATTTACAGAATTTATCATATGATTAATCTAAAGGTATATCATTTTATTAGTAACTATAAAAAGGGAGAAATAAAGAATTTAGACAAAAAAATTAACATTATTTATAGAAACTATAAAGAAGTAATAAAAGAAGTCGACATAATAAATATAAAAAATGAATGTAAAAATACAGATAGAAAATTATATATTTCAAATAATTTTAAATTAGCCGTGAAACTTAAATTAGATGGGATCTATATACCTTCATTTAATAAATCACTAAGTATAAGATTTATTAAAAACAAAAATCTTGATATAATTGGATCTGCACATAATTTAAAAGAAATAAGAGTAAAAGAAAAACAAGGCGTGAGATCTATATTTTTATCTTCACTTTTTAAAAAACAAAATAAAAAATATTTAGGTATTTATCGATTTAACTGTTTATCAAAATTGTCTACAAAAAAGATTGTGGCATTAGGTGGTATTGATAATATAAACTTAAGAAAGCTTAGATTAGTTAAGTGTGATGGATATGCTTCAATAACTTATTTAAAAAACAATAATAGAATTAAATTAATTTAATGAACACTGACAAATTAAAAGAGAAAATACCAATATTAGTTAATCTTTATAACACCAACAATTTTGAGCAAGTAATAAAAGAAGCTAACACATTATTAAAGAAAAACCCCAATATTGATTTTTTGTGGAATCTCTTGGGCTTGAGCTATCAAAGTTTAAAGAACTTTGAGAAAGCAGAAACAAACTTTTTTCGATGTTTACAAGTTAATCCAAAAAATATAGGTGCAATCAATAATTTAGGAAATAATTATAAATATCTCTTCAATTATTCAGAAGCTGAGAAATATTTTATAAGAGCCTTAGGGCAAAACCCTAAATATCTAAATGCATTAATTAATTATGGAAATTTAAAATTTGAACTAAATCAATCTTTGGAATCTATTGACTTATTAAACAAAGCTTTATTAATTGACAAAAATTCTGTGTCAGTAAACATAAATTTGGCTTTAGTTTATCAAGGGATTGGGGAATATAAAAAAGCAATTAAAATTTTAAAAAATATTAATATCTTAAATCCCAATATAGTCAGAGCAGATAAAATGATGAGTTCGCTTATAAACTATAAAGATAACAATGACCATTTATTATTGATGGAAAAAAAATTAAAAGAATTAAAACTTAATAATAACCAAAAGGTTTTTTTACATTTTGCTATTGGAAAAGCTTATGAGGATCAAAATAATTATTTAAAAGCAACAAAACATATTGAGACAGGAAATAATTTAAAGATGGGAACCTCAGAATACAGCCTTGATAGAGAGAGAAAATTATTTAAAAATATTAAAGATTTATTTATTAACTTTGATTTTGCTAAGCAAAGATTGTCAGAATCAAAAAAAAAGATGATTTTTATTTTAGGTATGCCAAGATCTGGCACAACATTAGTAGAGCAAATTATTTCCTCTCACCCAGATGTTTATGGTTCTGGTGAATTAAATTTTTTATCTAGAGTAGTTTATAAGAACTTTTTTAAAGAAGATAAAATTAATTTTATCAATAATTTTATTGAATTAAATGATTCTGATTTGAATTTAATAAAAAATCAATATTTTAATTTTATTAAAAATTTTAATACTAACAAAATCCATATAACTGATAAGGCATTATTTAATTTCCAATGGATAGGTTTTATTAAAATTTTATTCCCTGAAGCTAAAATAATTAATTGTGTAAGAGAGCCAAAAGATAATTGTCTTTCAATCTATAAAAACCTTTTTGAGAACGAGGGACACTGGTGTTACAATAAAAAGGAGTTGGTTGATTGCTACAAACTTTATGCTGATTTAATGGATTTTTGGAAAAAAAAATTACCTAACGAAATCTTTGATATTAAATACGAAGAGTTGATCAATAACCCTGAAGTAAAAATAAAAGAGCTGATATCTGCAGTTGGGTTGGATTGGAATGAAAAATGTCTTAAATACAATGAGAATAAGAATATTATTAAAACCCTTAGTGTAAATCAAGCTAGGCAAAAAATATATTCAACTTCTATAAGTCTTTATGAAAAATACAAACCGTTCCTGACGGATTTTTCTGAAAATTTTGATTAAAAAAAAACGGCCCCATAAATGAGGCCGTTTTTATAATTAGACTATTATTAAAATTAGAATGCAAGCATTAAGCTAACTTCAACATGATCTTCTTTTTTACCTTCTTGACCACCGATATTCTTACCTTCTGAAGCAAGAACTCTTACTGCAGCAGAACCCATAGTATAAGAAGCACCAAGACCTTTAGTAGTTTCAGTTGTTCCACCAGCAGATGATGTAGCACCATCTTTAAGAGTACCATCACCAAAGTCATTATCCATTTCATTGTAAGAAACAGCTAAGTTTTCATTAACTTGGTATGATACACCATAGATTTCAACTTCATTAGAAGATGTACCCACTGATCCACCACTTGCAGATGATTTCTGAACTCCAAGAGTAAATTTATCAACCGCGTAAGTAATAAACGCTGTTGAGAATTTCTCATCATTTCCATTGCCACCCAATGTAGCATTTGTTTGTGAGTCATCTTGTTTTTCTTCACCTAAACCTAAACCAGCAGTAACACCTTCATAAGGTGAACCTGTTAGTGCAACGTTCATACCCGAATCAGTAGTTCCAGCACCTGTTGATCCACCGTCTCCACTACCACCAACTGATGCATTGCCAGTATGACCTGGGTCTAGCTCAACTGACAAAGTGTAACCAGCAATAGTATTTTTATAACCTAATACGTTAGTTCCACCAGCTGCTCTTAAACCATTTGAAGTTCCAACGTAAGTCCAGATTTCTTCATATGCGTAAGGCATTTTATCGTCAATTGTAGAAACACCGAATTCACCAACACCTTGGTCAAATCCTACTGTTCCTAAATCACCCATATCTAACATTAGAGAAGATGAAGCAAAAGTTTCACTCGTGTTTGAGTTAGCTTGTCCACCGTCAGCTAGTGCAGCAGTATAAGTTGCTGTCATTCCGTTTACATCTCCTGAACCAGAAAATGTAATTGAGTTACCCATACCAAATGGGTTACCAACTGTTCCTGTTTCTTTAGAAACGTAAGTAACTTCAGTTTTTCCAGATACTGACAATTCAACAGCATTAGCTGAAACAACTGCAAGAGATCCAGCTAAAGCTGAAAGTCCTATTTTTTTAATGTTCATAATAATCACTCCTTTTATATTTATTAATTAATTAATTAATTATGATGCCGCATTATTATCAAGTTATTTGCCCATGACTGCAATATTCCCTTATCTAATAGGTTTATTTTGGATTTTGTTGTATTTTTGCAACAAATAATTTTAGCTCTAATTACCTGTAAAATATGATTTTTATTACAATTTTTACTCTATTTAATATATTAAATGCTTCATGAATTTAATTTCTTCTGTTGTTAATATAAAAAAATTAAGTCAGTTAACTATATTGGTTTTTATATCATTTTATCTGAATTCTTGCTCTGTTTTTAAACCTGGACCTGCAGATGCGAGAAAAATCCCTCCTAATGCCGATGCTCGAGTTAAACAAAACCAGGAACAAGGTAAAGGTATTAGCTTTGGTACACTGGGAAAAAGTAAAGGTGGCACTTTTCAATTTGCTAGCTCAAATGAAATGTGGAGAGCAACAATTGAAATCTTAGATTTTGTCCCCTTGGATAATGTGGATTATGGTGGAGGCATAATTGTTACAGATTGGTATAAAAACTCTGTAACAGATAAAGATTCTATCAAGCTAATGATACAGTTTTTAACTAATGAAATTAGAGCTGATGGAATAAAAGTTAGTATTTATAAAAGAGAATGTTTATCAGAAAATAATTGCACTACTAATTTATTAATTTCTTCATTAAATAAAGAAATAAAATTAGCTATTCTTAAAAAGGCTGCCAAATTAAAAAAAAGAGACCTTGAACTAAATAAGTAGTTTTAATAATTTTAATTTTATAAATTAATGGACAGATATAATTTTAAATCTATAGAGAATAAGTGGCAGAAATTTTGGGAAGATAATAATTCTTTTAAAAGCATACTAGATAAATCAAAAAAAAAATTTTATTGTCTTGAAATGTTTCCCTATCCTTCTGGAAAAATCCACATGGGACATGTTAGAAATTATACTATTGGAGATGTGCTCGCTCGTCATAAATCATTACAGGGCTTTAATGTTTTGCATCCAATGGGATGGGATTCATTTGGTATGCCCGCAGAAAATGCTGCTCGTCAAAACAAATTAGACCCTAAATCGTGGACAGAAAAAAATATTTCTATCATGAAAAAACAGCTTAAAAAGTTGGGTCTTTCTATTGATTGGGACAGAGAAATCTCAACTTGCTCGGAAGATTATTATAAACATCAACAGAAATTTTTTTTAGACTTATATGAAAAAGGTTTAGTTTATAGAAAAGAAAACTATGTCAACTGGGATCCTATGGACGAAACTGTTCTAGCAAATGAACAGGTTATTAATGGGAAAGGTTGGAGATCTGGCGCTCTTGTAGAAAGAAAAAAATTAAATCAATGGTTTTTTAATATATCAAAGTTTTCTGATGTACTTCTTGATGGTTTAAATGATTTAGATCTATGGCCCAATAAAGTTAAAACTATGCAAAAAAATTGGATTGGAAAATCTTTTGGTTGCGAGGTTAATTTTGAAATTGAGGGAAACCTTGAAGTAAAAAATATAAAATGTTTCACTACTAGGCCGGATACGCTTTTTGGTATTTCCTTTTTAGCTTTATCAGTAGATCACCCAATTTCTAGATTTTATGAAAACGATAATGAGTTTATTAAATTTAAAAAAAATTGTTCTAAAACTGGAACTACTGAAGAATCAATAGCTCAAGCTGAAAAAATCGGATTTAAAACCAATTTAACTGCCAAAAATCCTTTTGATAAAACAAAAACTGTTCCCGTTTACTTTGCAAACTTTGTTTTGATGGACTATGGTTTTGGTGCTGTATTTGGGTGTCCAGCTCATGATCAAAGAGATTTCGATTTTGCATTAAAGTACAAGCTGAAAATTAACACAGTAGTGAGACCTTTAGAGTCTGATAATAGTTTTAGGGTCAAGAACGAAGCTTACACGGGACCTGGTGTAATTTTTAACTCAAAATTTTTAAATGGTCTAGTAGCACCTGATCAGTCTGTATTAAAGACGATAGAAATACTTGAACAAAAAAAAATTGGTGTAAAAAAGATTAATTTTAGACTTAAAGATTGGGGGGTATCTAGACAAAGGTATTGGGGGTGCCCAATTCCTATTGCCTATAATAAAAATAATGAGATTGTTAAGGTGCCTTTAGAAAGATTACCAATTAAATTACCTGAAAATATTAATTTAAACACAAATGGAAACCCACTAGATCATCAATCGGAATGGAAAAAAATAATAATTGATGATCAAGAGTGCACACTTGAAACAGATACTCTTGATACCTTTGTAGATTCTTCTTGGTATTTTTTAAGATTTTGTTCTTCAAAAAATAATGAAAAGGGTTTTGATGTTGAAGAAGCCAATTATTGGATGCCGGTAGACCAATATATAGGTGGTGTTGAACATGCCATTTTACACCTTTTATATTCTAGATTTTTTTTGAGAGCGTTAAATTATAAAACTGATCTTCTAAAATTAAATGAACCTTTTAAAGGATTATTTACTCAAGGAATGGTTTGTCATGAAACGTACAAGGATAAAGATAATAATTGGTTGAGTCCAGAAGAGGTTTTTTCAGAGGATAAAAAAAATTACTACCTTAAAAGTAACAAATCAGAAAAAATTTTTGTTGGATCTATTGAATCTATGTCTAAGTCTAAAAAAAATACTATAGATCCCGAACAAATAATTGAAAATTATGGAGCAGATGCAACAAGATTGTTTATATTGTCAGACAGCCCACCTGAAAAAGATGTCCAATGGTCAGATCAAGGAATTGTAGCTTCATATAAATTTGTACAAAAATTTTGGATAATGCATCAAAAAATTAAATTGAAAATAAAAAAAGGAGAGGTTTCAAAAAACTTTGATAATGAAATAGAAGAGTTTACTAATCAAATCATTAACAAAATTAATTTAAGTTTAGAAAAGTTTAGTTACAACGTTATTGTCGCAAATCTTCATGAAATTTATAATTTTTTTATTAAGATTGATAGTTTAGAAATATCCAAAGAAAAATTACTAGATAATTACTCCAAAATTTTAATAATTATGCTACCAATAGTGCCCCATATGGCATCAGAATGCCTAAATGAACTGCTAGACAAGAAGAGTTTTATTTGGCCAACAGTTGACCGTAGATTTATTCTAACCAAAAAATGTAATATAGTAATACAAATTAATGCAAAAAAAAGAACCATTATTGAAGTTGATAATGGCCAGTCAGAAAAAAGTTTGTTAGAAAAAATTAAAAAGATGAAAATATTACAAAAATTTTTAGAAGACAAAAAAATTATTAAAACTATATTTATAAAGGACAAGTTAATAAACTTGATTGTTAAATAATGATAAAAAAAATTATTTTTTTTCTTTTAATTTTAACATTATCTAATTGTGGGTATCAGCCTATTTTTGTAAAAAATAGTGCTAACAAAATACTGATACAAGAATACCAATTAATAGGAGATAAAACTGTAAATAGAAGAATTATTTCACAATTAAATTTTAAACAATCTCCAAAAAACAATTCGGGTTATACATTAGCAATAAATAGTCTTAAGAAAGTAAAAATAGTAGCCAAAGACCAAACCGGGAATGCATCAAAATTCAGAACAAACGTGACAGTTAATATTAAAATAAGTAAAGATAATAATTTAGTTAAAGAAAAGAGTTTTAGTGAAAGTTATAACTATAGCAACTCAAGTAATAAGTTTGATCTTTTACAATATAGAAAAGCCATCGATAATAATCTTATAGAAAAAATTATTGAAGAGATTATTATATTTTTAAATACATAACATATGATTTTCAAGTCCTTTGAGCTCACCAAAATAGACTTGAACAAAAACCAATATTTTTTGTTTTACGGTGCAAATGATGGTTTTAAAAAGCAAACAATTGAGGAAAAGTTTAAGAAACATTATTCTGATAATATTTATATATATGAAGAAAATGAAGCACTTCAAAATAAAGAAGGTTTTTTTAACAATATCATGACAGGTTCATTTTTTGAAAAAAAAAAATTAATTATAGTTAATAGAGCAACAGATAAATTTAGGGATATAATTGAAGAAATTTTAGAAAAAAAAATTAAAGATTTAGTTTTAGTATTAAATGCAGGTTTACTTGAAAAAAAATCAAAAATACGAAGTTTGTTTGAAAAAAATAAAGAGACCATATGCGTTCCATTTTATGAAGATAATAGTCAGACTTTATCAATATTGGTTAATAATTTTTTTAAAGAAAAAAAGATACCAGTCTCTCAACAATCAATTAATTTAATTGTTCAAAGATGCCGAGGTGATAGATTAAATTTACAAAATGAACTTGAAAAAATCAAAAGTTACATAAAAAATAAGAATAAAATTGATATAGAAGACCTATTAAAGCTCACTAACTTGGCGGAAAATTATTCCGTTTCTGAATTAGTAGATGGCTGTCTTGCTAAAAATAAAAAAAAAACAATTAATATTTTGAATGAAAATAATTACTCGTTGGAAGATTGTATTCTTATTATCAGGACTTTTCTAATAAAATCAAAAAGACTTTTAAAATTGAGCCATGAAATAAAAAGTCAAAAAAACGTTGATAATGTGATCTCATCTTTTAAACCACCTATTTTTTGGAAAGATAAAGAGACTATAAAGCAACAAATAATAAGCTGGTCTTTTTTTGATATAGAAAATTTAATCTATAAAATTAATGAAACTGAGCTTTTAATAAAAAGAAATTCATCGAACTCAATTAATATTTTATCTGATTTTATAATTCAACAAGCAACAAAAACTAATAATTAGTTTTAATAATTGTAATAATTCTGTTTAATTGATCAAGATCTTTATATTCAATTATCAAAGATCCTGCGTTGTTTTTTTTATTTTTAATTAAAACACTTAATCCTATTTTTTCTGTAATAGAACGTTCTAATGCTTGTAAGTCTGGACTTTTTGAAGATACGAATGAATTTTTTTTAATTTTGAAAATCTTAACAAAATTTTCTGCTTGCCTTACTGAAAGTTTTTTTTCTATTATTTTTTGAGCTACAAATTTTGCATTTTCCAAACCTACTAAAATTTTTGCGTGTCCGGGCGATAATTTTTTTGTTTCAATTAATCTTAAAACCTCCTCAGGTAAACTCAATAATCTTAGAAAATTAGTTATATGACTTCTGCTTTTTCCTATAAATTTAGCTACTTTTTCTTGATCATATAAAAAATCGTCTATAAGTCTTTTATAACCACGTGCTTCTTCGACTGCATTTAAGTCATTTCTTTGGACATTTTCAACTATTGCAAATTCTAAAGCTTTTAAATCATCTGCCTCTGCAATAACAACTGGCACCTCATGTAGTCCTGCTTTTTGTGCTGCAAGCCACCTTCTCTCTCCTGCAATTATTTCATACTTTGAAACTTGATCTGTAGACTGTCTAACTATAATAGGCTGGATAATTCCTCTTTCTTTTATTGAATTCGTTAATTCTTGCAAATTTCCTTCATCAAATATTTTTCTTGGTTGAAATTTATTACTCTGCAAATTACTTATGGGTAATTTATTTATATTTTTTTCTAGTTTTGTCTCACCTATTAATGATGATAATCCACGTCCTAAACCTTTTTTTACTTTATTAGAGTCCATTATGCTCCTCTTTCTATTTTTTCTTCTTGATTAATAAATTCATCTGTAAAACTAAAATAGGATTTACTACCAAGACAGGATTTATCATAAATTAAAACTGGCATTCCATGCGAGGGAGCTTCAGATAATCTTACGTTTCTTGGTATAACTGTCTGATAAACCTTATCATTAAAATAATCTCTTGCTTCTTTTTCTACTTGTGCAGAAAGTTTGTTTCTTTTGTCATACATTGTTAAAAGGATTCCTCTTATTTCTAATTCGGGATTTAAACTTACTTTTATTCTTTCTATTGTTTTTATTAGTTGGGTTAGTCCCTCCAATGCAAAAAACTCAGTCTGTAAGGGTACAACGAGTGAGTGTGATGATACTAGGGCCATAACCGTTATAAGACTTAATGATGGAGGGCAGTCTATCAATATATAATCGTAGGATCCTCTCGAATCATTTAAATAAGACGCTAATTTACCTTTAAGTATAAATGCTCTTTCACTATCCCCAGCTGTTTCAGCCTCTAAACCAGATAAATCGACGTTTGAGCTTACTATATCCAAATTTTTAAAATCTGTTTTCTTAATCACTGCTGAAATAGTCATTGTTCCATTCAGCACACCATAAATTGTTTTACTTGAGTTTTCTAGATTTGATAACCCAAGTCCTGTAGTTGCATTTCCTTGTGGATCTAAATCTATTACTAAAACTTTTTTTTCTTGTTGCACCAAACCAGCTGCAAGATTAATTACTGTGGTTGTTTTTCCTACCCCACCTTTTTGATTGATTATTGAAATAATTTGCATTCTAGTTTTTTAGCTTTTTTTTAATATTTTTTATATTTAACAAAAATGAATCCTCACTTGTAATGCTTTTTTTCCTTTCAAAATCAAAATTCCATTCTTTCAATGTTTCATCTAAAATTTTTTCCCCATTTTTCCCCATGAACAAAATTAAATTATTATAACTACTGAAATTTTTATAAATTAAATCTAAAATTATTGGTAAAGGTTTAAAAGCTCTTGCCATTATTGTACCTGTCTCTAAACTTTGTGCCTCAAAAATATCTTGTTCCATGATTTCAGTATTTAATTTTAAATCTCTAGAAACATTTCTTAAAAATGCACTCTTGTGGTGACTCTTTTCATATAAATGAACTTTTGTAGAGTTTTTTAAATTTTTAAGCATTATTGATATAATTATTCCAGGCATACCCCCACCTGATCCTATATCTATTATTTTTTTACCATTTAAATCAATGAATTCAATGATTTGTGCTGAGTCTACTATATGACGCTCTCTTATTTTCTCATTTTTAGCTGTTTCTCTGCTTATGATATTAATTTCTCCATTTTTTTTTTGAAGCATGCTGACAAATGTCTCAAACTCTAAAAGAGTTTCACGTGGAACATTTTGATCTTTTAGTAGTGGATATTTTTTTAAAATTTCTTCCATTAA
>MDTF01005405.1_pt1 | contig 13550 bp, 2 predicted proteins | sample 811191 | NCBI WGS metagenome assembly MDTF01 (sample SAMN05326649, study PRJNA326480) | marine metagenome | isolation source: seawater | place: Southern Ocean | collected 2011
ATTTGACAAAGGTAAGTTGGGTCTTGGTTTAGATCAAGATTCTGACGGATTTACTGGTGCCATGATATCTTCAGTTGCACCTGGTGGGAAAGCAGAACAGACAGGTAATGTACACATTGGTGATTTATTAGTTGAGGTCAATGGCACACATGTTGCTGCATTGGAGTTTGGTCAAATCATGGAGGAAATTAAAAAAGTTGGACGGCCGTTGACGCTCAAATTAAAACCCAGACCATGGATTACGGAAATATTTAAAGCAGAAGCGCAAGTGATTCAACACGTTATCAAACCTGCATATAATCCTAACGCACCGAAAGCACGTGCACCAAGTAGTCCAATGTCCCCACTTGCCAAAGGTCTTGGATTGAAAAATCCAAAATCAAGATTTCTTAAGTTTGGTAAGATGGGATTTACTGACATGGTAAAATCGGCACAACAAGTAGATGCATTTATGAAACATGCGGATATGCACTCAAAAACAAAACGTGTCCACGAAATTTCAACAGAAAAAAGAAAAATCGCAGCACGAAAGAAGCTAGAAAAACGGATAGCAAGACGAATGGGGATTGCAGACCCAAGTGGTGGTAAGGCAGCAAAGACACACGCCTCGTTGTAGTCTGCTGATTGCATTGATTTACATTTTGAAGTTCTGTTAAAACTTTGGTACATAAAATAATAATTTGATAATTTGTAATAATAAAAAACATCATTTTTTATATCAAATTTTTTCAACCGCACCCTCAACCCATAAAAAAAAAACCTTTGAAATCCCCTGCTTGCGAAATGAGGGAGCAAATGCGTTGGTCTCATATTCAAACTGTGAAAACTTAGAATTTTTAATTATTTTGCAGTTGTGCTATCAGCGTCGATTATTCAGAGATACTCCAAGGAAAATCAAAGACTGGCGACCAACGGAGACACAATCGTTCTCCAGCTCTTGATTTATTCTTTAATATCTTCTTGAGATGGCTTTCCAACCACGTCATCGATGGATGATTAGTAAACTTCGTTGGGCTTTTGGTCTCGAGTCGGAGACCATCGTCGAGGAGGCACTACGAGAGGAGAACACGTACTCAATGCTGACTTCCATGCTTTCTGGAAAAGGCAAGCCTCGAATCTTCTTCTTCTACCAACCCCAAGATATAGAGGTGGAGGGTGAGATGGTCCAGGGAACAGGTGAACCGTTTCTATTTGGTACCGATGGTCTCAGCGTCAAACTACGTGGTCGGTGCGTATGGTTTATGAGAAAGGAGGGTGATAAACAAGTGGTGTTAGATCAAGCAAACGATGGTCTGGTCACGTTTGGAGTGTTAGACGACGGTGTGCTGCACTCCGTTGAAAGCGTGCTGTCCACCTGCTACGCACCTTCTCTTGGTGCTAAAAAAATATGGGACAAAGCAGATCCGGTGTATACGAAAAAATTTGTTGGTCGTGTTGATGACTTTGTGCGTGGCATGCAGTCCTCGTTAAAATCAATGACAACAGGATTAGAGCTGAGAAAACCAGACGCGCAGTTTGAAAACTCTGATGGTGGGCAAGGCTTTGTGGGCCTGTCGACGTCGAGTGATTGGGAGATGGTTGGTCACTACGTTGATTTGTTAGATGAGTGGTGTTTGCAGACGGAGTCGTACTTGGAAGAGGGGGCGCATCGACAGTGGGAGTCACCGGATGCAGGTCCAGACACGGAGTTAGAATATTGGAGGCGTCGCATGCAGCGCCTTCTCTCCATCACAGAACAGATCAAGACGAAAGAGTGCAAGACTGTGATTGGTGTGCTGTCTGCCGTCACAAAAGCAAATCCAGCAGAGATGAGAGTGGATCGTCAAAGACTGTTCGCTCTCTTACGTCGATGGCGTCAAATTGACATTAACATCACCGAGGCAGCCAATGAAGCCAAGGACAACGTCAAATACCTGCAAACTTTGGAAAAGTTCATTGATCCTCTGTACAGAGGAACACCGCAGACTGTGATTGACGCGCTGCCCGCTTTGCTCAACTCGATTAAAATGATTCACACCATTGCTAGATACTACAACACGACGGAAAGAATGACGACGTTGTTTGTAAAAATTACGAATCAAATGATTACTAACTGCTGCCAGCACATTGCAGAGGACAAGCCGATCGATGACATGTGGAATCGTGAACCTGGACGTACGTTTAGCTGGCACACATCCGCTATTCTTCTTAATCTTCTTCTTCTCCTTCCCCTCCTCCTCCTTTCTGCTACTGTCACCTTTCCGTTGTTATATCGTTGGATGACTGCTAAAAAAGTTTGTTGCAGCGCTGCAATTCTTTTTTTGTTGCCACCGAAAACGCCACCACATAAAAAAAAATGATGCGACTGTGACTGACATAAATTACTCTGCTCTTTTCCTCTTCTTCTTCTTCTTCTTTTCTTCTGTTCTCTTTTCTTCTTCTTCTTCCTCTTTCGTTGCCTGCCTTCTTTAATACTGCAGCACTTCTCAACACATTGGAGGAGTGCCTCCGTCTAAACGAAGCCTACCAGGAGCAGTACCGCCTGACAAAGGACAAGCTCCTGACCATGCCGAAGGGAAAGCAATTTGATTTTTCTGAAACTCAAATCTTTTCAAAATTTGATTTGTTTTGTCGTCGAATTATTAAATTAATTGACATGTTTTCAACGATTCATCAATTTAATGCACTGGCAGATCACCAGCTAGAAGGAATGGAAGGATTAATTGCCGCCTTTTTTAAAATTATTGGTGATTTTAAAAAGAAAAGGCACGAGCTGCTGGATTACCAGTCAAACAAGTTTGATCGTGATTATGTTGAGTTTAACATCGCAATTTCTGATCTTGAGGGTTCACTCCAGCAGTTCATTAATCAAAGTTTTGAAAATATTACAAGCATTGAGCAGTCGTTGGCATTGTTAAAAAAGTTTCAAACAATTCTCCAACGTGAATCATTGAAAAATGATTTGGACTCTAAATTTACTGTCATCTTTCACAATTACGGTTTAGATCTCACCACCGTTCAAGAAATTTATGAAAAGTACAAGCATAATCCGCCACTCGCTCGAAACATGCCGCCTGTTGCTGGAAACATCACGTGGAGTCGTCATCTTCTCCAAAGAATTGAAGAGCCAATGCGTCGCTTCGAATCAAATCCAACTGTACTGGCAACAAAGGACTCTAGAAAAATTATTAAAACTTACAACAAAGTGGCACGAACTCTTGTGGCCTTTGAGTACTTGTGGTACGAAGCATGGTGTCGAAGTGTAGAGACGTCAAAAGCTGGTCTCCAAGCGACTCTCATCATTCGTCATCCCGATACGCAAAGGTTGTACGTAAATTTTGATCCTGAGATTCTACAATTAATTCGAGAGGCCAAGTGTTTGAGCCGTCTTGGCATTGATGTCCCAGAGGCGGCGCGCGTTGTCATGCTCCAGGAGGACAAGTTTAAAGGCTACTTCAACGAGTTGACGTACCTTCTTCACGAGTACCAAAATGTCGTCAGTCGTCAGCTGCCTGTAACAGTCAAACTTTTGCGTCCTCATGTTGCTGACATCGAGTTAAAAATTCGTCCTGGTATGGTCACGCTGACATGGACATCAATGAATATTGACACGTACAAAGCACACGTCCACAGTGGTTTGGAGAAGTTGGCACAGCTTCTAGCAAACGTGAATGACATTGTGGAAAATCGTATAGAAAAGAATTTGAAAAAAGTTACACGTACTCTATTAGTTGATTTGCCAAAGCAACAAAGTTTAGCTTTGGATGAATTTGTAATTAAACAGGAGCATCACGTTCGTGAGTACAAAGTTCAACTCCAAGCAAAAAATCGTGAGATTGAACATGCTGTTGAAAACATTATTGATTTAGCAACCAAGTATCAACTTGATTCTCACATTGAACCAGTCCCAGAGAAGGAGACTGAGCGTGTACGATCACACTACAACAAAATGATGTACACGGCATTGTTAAATTGTACTAGAAACTCTTTAATGGCGCTGAAGAAAAGAATTTGCTCTCGTGCAGGGAGTGGTTTTTTATTCTTAGAGCGATCATTTTTTGAAGTTGACGTGCAGCTTGCTGTCCCGTCTGTGCGCCTGTCGCCATCGCTCGAGGATATCCAGCGAGCTGTCAACAAGGGTGCGCTGGCCGTTCTTCGAGTGTCAAAATCTATCTGGTTGTGGGGTCAAGGTGATTTGGAAGAATCGACAGCTACACCGGAGGATTTAGAAGGAAGGAGATCATTTTTTGAACAGATTGGAAAAGATGTTGCAATTGTCAAAGTTGCACTCCTTCTCACTGGTGCGCTGTACGGGACAAGGAATCAAGTGGCACAGTATTTGAAAGTGTTCACACCCTACGACTGGCTGTGGAAGGATGATATGGAGGCACAGTATCGTAAATTCATGATGCACAATCCAACCATTGAAAATTTTGAAGACGAATTAAAAAGATTTTTAAACGTCGAGCAAGAGATTGCCTCCATTCCACCCATCCATGTGATTGGTGCACTGAGTTTGAACACGGCAAACATTAAGCTTCAGCTGCGCAACGAAAGTCGGCAGTGGAAAGTGCAGTACTCAGACAAAGTGCATCAGCAGGCACGCTCTAAATTGTATTCTCTCGTCGAGTACATACGTAAAACAACGAACGCCATGTCGGCACCTGTTGAAAATTTACATAATTTAAGATACTGCATGTCCGTGTTGAAAGAAGTACGAGAAAGAGAGTCATCCATTGAGATTGAAATCTCACCAATGTTAGACATGTACGGTGTTCTTGACCACTACATTCCTGGTGGCATTGTCGATAAGGATGAAATGGACAAGAAATCAATTATACGAGCTTCGTGGCGTAAACTTTCTGATTTCGCGGAGGAAGTCGGTGATAATCTTCAAGCTGTTCAAGGTAAATTTCGTAAGAAACTTCTTCAGGACATTGCAGCTTTTGGTGACGACGTCTCAAGCTTCAGGACCAGATATGTTCAGACAGGACCAGCAGTCCAAGGAATTGATCCCAAGGAGGCTGTGGTTCGTTTGAAACGATTCAAAAGTGAATTTGATTTGTTAAAAAGAAAGCAAGAAAGTTACGCTGCCGGTGAAGATTTGTTCGCATTAAAGAAGACGGAGTATCCAAACATGGTCAAAACTCACAAGGAGTTAACAATGTTGACGAAGTTGTACGATTTGTACATGGACGTGTCGAACACACTGGACAATTACAACGAGCTGACATGGAACATGGTGATGGAAAGAATTGAATCCATGGCAGAGGCAGTCACAGCTTTTGATCTTCAGTGCAAACGTCTTCCAAAATCATTGAGAGAGTGGGAGGCGTACAACGCGCTGTCAACTAACATCACTAACTTTTTACAAATTCTTCCTCTTCTTCAAGATCTGTCCAAAGACTCGATCCAAAATCGTCACTGGGTTCAAGTCATGACTGTGACTGGATCAAATTTTGTTGTGGATGCTAACGAGCTCACTCTGGGAACATTACTCAACGCTGATCTTCTTCGTGTCAAAGATGACATTGAAGATATTTGTGACTCGGCAGACAAGCAAATGGCCATTGATTTAAAACTTTCAGAAGTTCGTGGAAAGTGGAGCTCTGCCACCTTTACTTTTGAGCAAGTCAAAGGAAAACGTACCTCACTCCTGAAAGGATATGGTCAGACGATTGAAGATTTAGAAGAGAGCCAGCTTGCTCTTCAAACAATGCTATCAATGCGTCACGTTGGTCCTTTCAAAGACGGAGCGGCCAACATGTTGAGCCAGCTGAGTGATACTGCAGATACATTAGAGCTGTGGATTAAAGTTCAACTCCTGTGGCAAAGTTTAGAATCTGTCTTTACTGGTGGTGACATCATGAAGCAGATGCCTTTGGAGGCAAAGAAATTTTCTAAGATTGATAAGGATTGGAACAAAGCAATGTCGAAGGCGGAGGATACGCTGAACGTTGTCGCTTGCTGTTCAAACGAGCTTTTAAAAAATAGCTTACCAATCATGTACGCAGAGCTAGAGAAGTGTCAAAAATCATTGGAGGGTTACTTGGAGCAGAAAAGATCATCGTTTCCACGATTTTATTTTGTCTCCAACTCGGTACTCCTTCAAATTTTATCACGTGGCTCTGACTACAACGAAGTTCAACCTTACTACGAAAAATTGTTTGATTCTGTCGCGTGCGCCGTTCACGAGGACAGCAAGGGATCCAGTAGTATTATTGGTTTTCAAGGTATCAGTGGTTCGGATGTGGAGGAGATCAAGCTGCTCAAGCCAGTCCACGTCCAAGGAAACATTGAGACATGGCTTGGTAAGCTTGAGAAGGCAATGCAGGAAACGATGAAAGATACTTGTGAGAGAGCGGCTGACGATTGTTCTGAGATGGAGCTGCGAGAGTTTGTTGATCGATACCCAGGTCAGTTTGCGCTGCTTGGAATTCAGTTCAACTGGACAACGAACTGCACGGAGGCGTTAGACAGATGCCGATCATCCAAGACAGCGATGCAGGAGAACAACAAGCGTCAGCTCGGCCTGCTGTCGGAACTCAGTGGCTGGACGCTTCAAGATTTAGGAACAAAAATGAACAGGAGAAAAATGGAAACGTTGATTACTGTGCAAGTGCACCAAAGAGATGTTTTTGCCGAGCTTGTTCGATTTTACAAAGAAAGAAAAGTATCCTCACCACTAGACTTTGAGTGGTTGAAGCAAGCACGCTTCTACTGGAATCCGGACGGTACCGACATGCATGGAGAGGGTGCCTGTGTCATCTCCATTTGTGATGTTGATTTCAAATACTCGCATGAGTACTTGGGATGCAAAGCGCGACTCGTCATCACTCCGCTGACCGACCGTGCCTACATTACTCTGTCACAAGCTCTTGGCATGGGTTTAGGTGGTTCACCCGCTGGTCCAGCTGGTACTGGAAAGACGGAGACAGTGAAAGATTTAGGTGCGACTCTTGGTATTTTTGTGATAGTTACCAACTGCACCGACAACCACAGCTACAAGGACATGGCCAAGATCTTTAAAGGTTTGTGTCAAGCTGGTCTTTGGGGTTGTTTTGACGAATTTAATCGCATTCGTCTTCCTGTACTATCCGTTGTTGCACAACAAGTCTTGGCTATTACAAACGCAAAAAGATCCAATCAGACTTCGTTCCCATTTCCTGGTGACTCTGGTAATACTATGACTACTCTCAACTCTGTAGTTGGTTACTTCATTACCATGAATCCAGGATATCAAGGCAGGCAGGAACTTCCAGAAAATCTTAAAATTTTATTTCGTGGTGTTGCCATGATGGTACCTGATAGAGAAATAATTATTCGTGTCAAGCTCTGCAGTGTTGGTTACGCACGATTTTCAGAGCTCGCGCGCAAATTTCGCGTGCTGTACAGGCTGTGCGAGGAGCAGCTCTCAAATCAGCGGCACTACGACTTTGGTCTCCGTAACATTCTCAGTGTGTTGAGAGCCGCTGGGAGCGTCAAGCGTCAGAACGTCGAGAAGGATGAAGCTCAACTTTTGATGGGCACTTTGAGAAACATGAATTTGTCTAAACTCGTTGCTCAAGATACACCACTGTTCCTCTCGTTGCTCAACGACTTGTTCCCTGGATTTGAGGACGATCTGTCTGCCATGGGTGGCAACGAGGATGTGTCGACGGCCATTCGTGAGTACGTCGAGACCGAGGCATTAGTACATCATCCAGCGTGGGTCGCAAAAGTCCATCAGCTCGATGACACGGTGGCAGTACGTCATGGTATTATGATCATTGGACCAGCAGGTGGTGGAAAGAGTCAAATTATGCAGTGCCTGAGTAGCGTGCATACTAAGATGTCAGGCATTCAACACAAACTGCTACGAATGAATCCCAAAGCAATTCGTGCGGACGAGATGTTTGGTGAAACGGATCAACTCAGCGGTGAATGGATGGATGGAGTGTTTGCATCCATGTGGTCCAAGTCTAATCAAAGAACGAACAAGTTTAACACGTGGTTGGTGTGTGATGGTCCAGTCGATGCAATTTGGATTGAAAACTTAAACACGGTGCTTGATGATAACAAAATTTTGACACTGGCAAACGGTGATCGCATTCCAATGACTGATAATGTTAAGTTAATGTTTGAAGTTGAGAATTTGAATAACGCAAGTCCTGCCACTGTTTCGAGAGCTGGCATTGTGTATGTTTCTGATACAGATTTAGATTGGTGGCCACCAGCACAGGCATGGATCAGATCAAGACCAGATTCTGAGCGTGTCTTTTTGGAGCAATTCTTCATGACACTGGTTGGTGATCCAGCAGTTGACAACGAGGGGGAGGCGTTCCGCTTTGTTCGAACGGCTTGCGAGCAGGAAGTGTCCATCGCAAGAGTTGGTGTTGTTAACGGAATGTGTCAACTTCTTGATACCATGCTCGAAAGAGTCAACTTGTCATTCTCTCCTTCTGACATGGAGCCAGAAATTGAGCGCCTGTTTATTTTTGCTCTGGCCTGGAGTGTGGGTGGTCGATTGACTGAGTTAGATCGTGCTAAGTTTGATAGTTGGCTTCGTGAAAAATCTAAGCAGATGCCAACACTTCCAAAGAAGACAAAAGGTCAAGATGCTTTGACCGTCTATGATTTTGAAATTAATTACGCTGATATTAGTTGGCAAAGATTTACTGCGCCCGAGTGGGAGTTTCCAGTTGAGTTGGACCGATCTCAAGCAGGTGGTATTGATATGGCGGGACTGCTCATACCAACAATTGACTCACATCGTGCGCAAAAGTTGATTAAAATGATGCACTCGCGTGACTATCCTGTCATGCTGGTTGGTGGAACTGGCACAGCAAAGACTGTTACGGCGTTAATGTTTTTTGATTCACTTAATTCTGATCGTGAAATGGTTAAAAAAGTTGCTCTCTCTTACGCAACGTCGGGTGGTACGTTTCAAAGAACAATTGAAAACGAGCTTGACAAGAGAGGTGGTAAAATGTTTGGACCACCTGGATCAAAAACAATGACCGTATTTTTAGATGACATTAACATGCCGATGGTGAATGAATGGGGTGACCAACCTACGCTGGAAGCTGCTCGTCAGCTGATAGCAGATGGAACTTTTTCATTTTTAGACAAAGATCGACGTGGTGATTTAAAAATTGTTGAAGATCTTCGTTTCGTTGCAGCAGGAAACTCACCAGCTGGTGGCAAGAATGATATTCCTGCTCGTTTGAAGCGTTTGTTTTTTACCTTCAACATGATTCCACCTTCCAACACGACGATTGATTCGATTTATGGAAGAATTTTACTTGGCAGGTACAATCAAGCACCAGAAACAGCCAGTGGAAAAAAGAAAACAATTTCAGTCAAGGATAAAGCAATTGGAGAAGCTGCCAGAAAAACAATTGGTGCTACGATTAAACTTTGGATCTGGACAAAGAAATATTTCATGCCGACACCATCTAAATTTCACTACATATTTAACATGCGTGATCTTTCTAGAATTTTCCAAGGTGTCATGCGGGCTCCACGTTCTGTTGTCAAACTAGACAAGATGATGGTTCAATTGTGGAGAAACGAGTGCGCTCGTGTTTTTGGTGACAAGCTTGCAACCAAGGAGGACAAAGCACGCTTTGCAAAGAAGCTCGTAGAAATTACAGACCAAGCGTTTGGCAAGGGTTACAACGAGCAGCTTGGTTCAGCATGGTTTGTTGACTTTTTAAGAGACGACGTGTACGACGAAGACGGTGTCCTCGTGGAAGAGGCGCCTCGCGTCTACGACAAAGTACAAAAATTAAACACAGTGCGAACATTGACGCAAGACTTTTTAGTTCGACACAATTCAGAGCGACCCAATCATCGAATGGACCTAGTCTTTTTTGATGATGCTCTGGAACATTTGATTCGAATTTCAAGAATTATTGGAACACCACGTGGCAATGCATTACTTGTTGGTGTCGGTGGTTCTGGTAAAAGAAGTTTGACAAAACTTGCTGCGTTCATTTCAAGGCAGCGCGTCTTTGAGATACAAATTACAAAAATGTATAATTTTAACTCGTTGATGGAAGATGTCGCACAGCTGTTTCGAAGCTGCGGCCAGCAGGGAAGTCGTGTCACGTGGATCTTCACAGAGTCACACATTAAATCAGAGGAGTTTTTAGAAGTAGTAAATTCTATATTAATGTCGGGTGAAGTCAACAACTTGTTTCCGAAAGATGAGCTCAACTTAATGGTGGCCGATTTAAGATCAGACATGGCAAAACAACGTCCTGATTTAGAGGACACCACGGACAATCTGATCAATTTTTTTACTGAGAACGTAAGAAAAAATCTTCACTTGGTCTTGTGCATGTCACCAATGAATCCAAAGTTTGCACAGCGCGCACGCAAATTTCCTGGCATGATTAATGGAACCATGGTCGATTACTTTTTGGCTTGGCCTCAAAGCGCGTTGGAGGGAGTAGCAAAAGGTATTATTGACGCGTATCCTGATATTGAGAGCGAAGGCAAGCTGAGATCACAGCTCGCTTCTCACATGGGCCAGACGCATGCCACTGTCATGAAGACATGCGCAGATTACAAGGACAAGATGCGAAGGTATGCGCATCAAACACCAAAAACATTTCTTTCTTACATGGCTTTGTACAAAGAGTTGTACTCATTGAAGCGCGCTCAAGTTGCTGACAAAGAGAGTCGTGTCCTTTTAGGTTTGGCAAAACTCAAGCAGGGTGGAAAAGATGTTGAGAAAATGAAGATTGAGCTGGCACAGCAGGAGGAAATTTTACTGACGTCCAATCAAGAATGCACGAAGATGCTCACCTCACTCCAAGTATCCTCTCTTGAGGCAAAGAAGGAGTCGGACGCCGTTGGCATCATTCGTGATGCGTGCGAGTCTGAGGCTGCTTCCATTGACGCTGAGAGGAGAGCATGCGAGGATGATCTTGCTAAAGCTCAACCATATTTGGATGATGCGGAGACGGCAGTCAACTCAATTAAACCAGCAGATTTAAATGAGTTGAAGAAGCTTCCGAAACCAAGCGATATTATTAAACTCATTTTTGACTGCGTATCAATTTTAAAAATGCAACCAATGGTGAAAGTAGAAAAAGCACCCGTCACACTCGGTGTCGGAAAGGATAAGAAGACCTTTATGTTCTTAGCAAATTCGTACGTCATCATTAAAGCAGGAATGCTGAGCGACGCTGGATTTCTTAAATCACTGTTTCATTTCAGCCAGCATGAAAAGGATAATATGAATGATGAGACAATGGAGCTTGTTGCACCATATCTTGAGCTCGAAGGTTTTGTGCCCTCCGTCGCTCGTAACGCCTCCAAGGCGTCCGAGGGTTTGTGCGCATGGGTACGTGCCATGGCGATGTATCATCATGCATCAAAAGTGGTGAAACCAAAGTTAGAAAAGTTACAGCTTGCGAAAGCACGACTTGGCCAAGCAGAAAAGGAGCTCGAAGGTGCGAATGAGAATTTAAAAAAAGTAAAGGGTGTGTTGGATGCATTGCAAAAACAATTTGATGATAAACGTGGTGAAAAACAAACTATTGAAAATCGTGCCATGAACACAAGAAGAAAAATGGAGTTGGCACAAGAGTTAATAGATGGTTTGGTGGGTGAACGAGAGAGGTGGACCGAGGACTCAAAGCTTTTCAAAGTTGAAATGAAAAATTTAATTGGTGATGTTGCCATTGCCTCCATGTTCTTATCTTACTGTGGTGCTTTTAACCAAACGTTCCGAGAAACTCTTGTTCACAGCTCTATTGTCAATGATTTGCGAGAGAAAAAATTACCACAAACAAGTAATTTTAGTGTCCGAAACTTTTTAGTGGACGATGGTATTACTGGTGACTGGGCAATGCAAGGATTACCATCTGACAGCCTGTCAATTGATAATGGCATTCTTGTCACGCGCGCCTCTCGATATCCTCTGCTGATTGATCCACAAGGGCAGGGTCTTGCGTGGGTGTCACAACGCGAGAAGGATCGTATTCCAAACTTTGGAATATTAATGATGGACAACTCACGTCTTCGTGATCATATTGAGTACGCCATGGCAGAGGGGAAAGCTTTGATCATTCAAGGAATTGAGGAGGAAATTGATCCGCTGCTTGATCCTTTGTTGGAGAAGGCGCTCGTAAAAAAGGGACGAAGCATGTACATTGATATTGGGAACAAGCTCTGTGAGTTTAATGACGCGTTCACTTTCTGCATGGTGTCACGTTTACCAAATCCACACTTTAGTCCCGAAGTACAAGCGAGAACGATGGTTGTTGATTTTACTGTGACGCAGCTCGGTTTGGAAGAGCAGATGTTAGGTCGTGTCATTCAGAGAGAGCAGGCGACGTTAGAGGAGCAGCTGACAGAAGTATTGAACGCTGTCAATTCTAATCGCAAGGCACTGTTGGAGCTCGACAACGAGCTGCTGCAACGTTTGACTGCGAACGAGGGCAATCTGCTGGACGACGTTGAGCTCATTTCCGTGTTGTCAGAGACCAAGTCCAGAGCGGTGGAGGTTAAGCAAAAGCTCGTCACAGCGGAGGAGACGAGACAAACGATTAATGAGAAGCGTGAGCAGTACCGACCGGTAGCGACGAGAGGATCAATTTTGTACTTTTCTATTGTTGACATGGCTGCCGTCAACAACATGTACCAAACGTCTCTTGCACAATTTTTACAGCTGTTCAGCCAATCAATGGCGAATGCAGAGAAGGCAACGACCGCTGCAGCAAGAGTCAATAAAATTGTGGACACGCTGACGTACACTGCGTATCGAAATACGAATCGTGGGATGTACGGTCGTGATCGCATGTCCTTCCTGTTAATTGCTGCCTTTAAAATTATGACAACGGCTGGAATTTTGACGACTGTTGATGTTTCGCTATTTTTGAAAGGTGGTGCAGGTTTGGACACAACCTCCTTGCGTCCCAATCCATACTCAGAGTGGATGGAGGAGGAGGCGTATCGAAACATTGTCCAGCTTTCTCTGGACTCAAGATTTTACTCCTCCATTCTAGATGACATTGGAAGATCAGAAGTTGCATGGAGAAAGTGGTACGATTCGAATGAGCCAGAAAGAGCACAAATTCCTGAAGTCGAAGCAAGACTGCTGGATAAGAAAGGTGTTGCTGGTGCTTTCTTACGTCTGTTGATTGTGCGATGTTTACGTCCCGATCGTACCATTTTAGGTGCGCTGAACTTTATTCGTGATTTCAGTGGTCTATCGACGACAGGTTCCGAAGACGCTGCCAAGCAGCTGCCAGCTCTTGGTGCCAAGTACTGTGATCCAGTGACGGATACAATTGAGGAGGTCGTGTCCGATTCCAACTCTACGACACCCATGATTTACTTGCTATCGGCTGGATCAGATCCCACTGATGATATTATCTCGTTCTCAAGGAGAAAAAAGACATCCATTGCTGTCGTTTCCATGGGAGAGGGCCAAGCGCCGTACGCTGCAAAGGCGATAGCGCAGGCGGCTCCAGCGGGCACATGGGTGCTTCTTCAAAACTGTCACTTGGGTCTTGATTTCATTAGTGGTGCGCTGGAGAGGCAGTTAGAGGCACTGTCCAGTGCGAAGAAGAACA
>MDTF01011430.1_pt1 | contig 13545 bp, 12 predicted proteins | sample 811191 | NCBI WGS metagenome assembly MDTF01 (sample SAMN05326649, study PRJNA326480) | marine metagenome | isolation source: seawater | place: Southern Ocean | collected 2011
AGCAATTTTCTTTGCTTGAATTTTATCCCCCATCATTTTTATAAGTTTTGAAGATGCACCAATAAATTTAATATTATTTTCCTCTAAAACCTTAGCGAAGTTAGCATTTTCAGATAAAAAACCATATCCAGGATGAACTGCTTCTGCTTTTGTAAGTTCAATCGCTGACATTAATGCTGGTACATTTAAATAGCTGTTTGCTGGTTGATGAGAGCCAATGCAAACACTTTCATCGGCAAGCCTAACATGCATACTGTCTCTATCAACATCAGAGTGCACAGCAACAGTAGCAATTCCCCATTCTTTGCATGCACGTATAACTCTAACGGCAATTTCCCCACGGTTTGCAATTAGAATTTTTTTAAACATTATTCAACAATGATAATGGTTTGACCATATTCAACTGGTTGACCATCTTCTACACAAATTTCTTTAATAACTCCGTCAGCAGTAGAAGGAATATGATTCATAGTTTTCATAGCTTCAACTATCATAACCGTTTCACCTTTTTTAATTTTTTTACCAACTTCAGAAAATTTTTTAGCTCCAGGTTCTGGTGAAAGATATGCTGTACCTATGATTGGAGATTTCACCTCAGTTCCAGATATTACTTTGGGTTTTGCTTCAGTTGATGTCGAGTTAGATGCTACAATATTTACTGTTTCACTAGAATTTGATGCAACCCACTTAGATACTTTGATCTTAGTATCCTTATCTGTGTATTCAATTTCGGTTAAATTGAACTCATTTAAGTAGCCAGTTAATTCTTTAATAATATTTTTATCTATTTTCATTTTGTAATATGTTTTGCATTGAAATTATGGCTAAAATATAACCATTATCACCTAAACCGAAAATTCCACCAGTAGCAACGTCACTGATTAGAGATTTATGTCTAAATTCTTCTCTTTTATATATATTTGATATGTGAAGTTCAATAATTGGCTTTTTATAAATATCTAAAGCATCTCTAATAGCTACTGATGTGTGTGTAAAGCCTGCAGCATTAATAATAATTCCATCAAATTTTTTTTTTGCTTCTTGAATAATTGAAACTATTTCACCTTCAATGTTAGATTGTGAGAACTCTATATTAATATTTAAATCTTTTGCTTTTTTTAAACAGTTATCTTTTAATTGTTCAAACGTTATTGAGCCATATTGTGATTGTTCCCTTTCACCTAATAGATTAAGGTTAGGACCATTAATAATTATAATATTAGTACTCATTCAACACTTATACAGTATGAAAAAAATAAAAAAAATAAAAATTAAAATAAATGGTAAATTATCAACAATTAACGAGAATTTAAGCCTATCTGATTTTTTAAAACAATTAAAAATTCCATTAAAAAAAGTAGCAATTGAATTAAATCAAGAAATAATAGATAAAAATAATCTAATTAAAACCAAATTAAAAAAAAATGACAAAATTGAAGTAGTTCATTTTATTGGAGGTGGCTAAAATTGACAAGAGACAAAATAACAATTGCAAATAAAAAATTTAATTCCAGATTAATAGTTGGAACTGGAAAGTACAAAAGTATGTCAGAATGTGCCAAAGCTATAAAACTATCTGGTGCCGAAATAGTTACTGTCGCAGTAAGAAGAGTTAATATCTCTGATAAGAAAAAACCGTTATTAATGGATTATATAGATCCAAAAAAAATTACATATCTTCCCAATACTGCTGGATGTTTTAATTCTGAAGAAGCTCTTAGAACATTGAGATTAGCAAGAGAAATTGGTGGATGGAAATTAGTTAAACTTGAAGTGCTAGGGGATAAAAAAAATTTATTTCCAGATATGATTGAAACATTAAAATCTACTGAAGTTTTAACCAAGGAAGGGTTTAAAGTAATGGTTTATTGTAATGACGATCCTTTGATGGCAAAAAGATTAGAGAATGTTGGTGCGTGTGCAATAATGCCTCTTGCTGCACCAATAGGATCGGGCCTTGGTATACAAAATACAACAAATATAAAAATTATAAGAAGTCAGACAAAGCTACCTTTGATAATTGATGCTGGCTTAGGTCAAGCTTCAGATGCAACTATAGCAATGGAATTGGGTTGCGATGGTGTTCTAGTTAATACTGCAATAGCAAAAGCTAAAAAACCCTTTTTAATGTCTTTAGCTTTTAAAGATGCTGTTATCTCTGGTAGACATTCTTATCTAGCTGGGCGTATAGAAAAATCTCTGTATGGAAGCGCATCCTCTCCAAAAACTGGAATTATTTAAACTGCTTTTTTATAAAATTTTTTTTTAAAGAAAGGTTTTTTTTTATAGGGCTTCTTTTTATTTGAACTTTCAAAAGATTTAGTATCTTTTTCTTGATCTTCTAAGTTTTTTAATTTTTCTATATGCTCGACAGTTTCAATTGTTTTTTTAGTCTTGTTTTGAAGGTCAATTATGTACTCAGGAATTATAAGTGAATTATCTGCAATAATATCAATTTTTATCTTATTTTTATCTTCAAAATATTTTAAATCATCCATGAAATTTTCTTTCATAAAATCTGATATTTTTTCGCAAATTTTTAGCTCTACAAATTTAGCCTTAGTTAATACTGCCTTAACTTCAACTAATTTTAATATTTTTAAAGCAAAAGACTCATCTGTTAATGTTACTTTCCATTTAACAGCACTCTCCCTAAGTCTCTGTCTAGACATTTCTAGCAATCCAAAATTACTAATTCTTCCTATTTGAATTCTTGCTCTATCAGCTCTGCACTTTTCTTTAAGTTTTCTTTCTACCAGCCTTCTATTACCAAAACTTAACATATCAATAAAATCAATAATTATTAACCCAGATAAATCTCTTATCTTAATTTGTCTTGATATTTCTTCTGCTGCTTCAAGGTTGGTATCTAGAGCTGTACTTTCTACATTTTTTTGTTTTATTGAGCTTCCTGAGTTTATATCAATTGACACTAATGCTTCTGTTGGGTTAATAACTATATAGCCTCCAGATTTTAATTTTACTTCTGAGTCATAAATTTGATTTAATTTCTCTTCTATATTTTCGCTAAAAAATAAAGGAACTTTATCTCTATATTTTTTTATTTTTTTTACATGAGAGGGCATCATTATTTTCATAAAGCTTTGAGCTTTTTTGTAACCATCATTACCTTCAACAACTACGCTTACTGTATCATCATCATACATATCTCTTAGGGTTCTTTTTATAATATCACTTTCCTGGTGAATTAATGATGGAGCAATAGAGTTTAAAGCAGTTTCTTTAATGCTATTCCAAGTTTTAATTAGTGCTTGTAGATCATGATCAATTTCATTTTTTGTTTTATTTGATCCAGCTGTTCTAACAATCAATCCCATTTCTTTTGGTATAATTATATCGTTCAAAATTGTTCTAATTTTTTTTCTTTCACCAGGGTTAAAAATTTTTCGTGATATTCCACCACCTTTTGGTGTGTTAGGCATTAAAACTATATATTTACCTGCGATAGAAATAAAAGTACTTAGGGCGGCACCTTTTTGGCCTCTTTCATCTTTTAACACTTGAACTAGAATCACTTGATTTGGTTTTATAACTTCTTGAATTTTATATCTTTTTGATCGAAACCTTGTTTCAGGTTTTTTTGTTTCAATAATTGGAACTTCACCAGTTTGACTTTCACTTCCTGTAACTTCTCCTTCCACAGATTCTTCAGTAGGATTTAGCTCCGCATCTAACTCAGGTTTTACCGCAACAGGGTCATTGATATCTAAATTACCTTCGTTAATATTTTTTTCCTCTTCTTTTTCACTTTCTTTTTGCAGTTCTTCTCTTGCTCTTTCTTCTTCATCTTTTATTCTGGCAAGGTCACTTTGAGGAATTTGATAATAGTCTGACTGTATATCGTTAAAAGATAAAAACCCGTGTCTATCTCTTCCAAAATCAATAAAGGCTGCTTGTAGGGAGGGCTCTACACGACTAACTTTCCCAAGGTAAATATTGTTCTTAATTAAGTTGTTTTTTAAACCTTCGTATTCGTAATCTTCAATATTATCACCTGATTTAAGCACAACTCTAGTTTCGTTTGGATGCGAAGCATCAATGTATAAATTTTTTTCCATATATTTGTAATTAATTGTTTCATTTTATATTTAAATAATTTTAAATTTTGTTTGAATTCTAATGCCTTAACTTTAACAAATTTACATATATATTAAACTATAATGCACAGAATTATTAAAAATATATTTATACTAGTTTTAAGCTTGGGTCTATTAGCTACTATTTTTATAGTTGCAGTTTTATGGGCTTTTTCTAACAATTTGCCAGATTATAAGTTTTTAAAGAATTATAAACCTTCAGTTTCAAGCAAAGTGTACTCGGGCGAAGGCGAACTAGTTAACGATTTCTCGACAGAAAAAAGAATTTTCGTACCTTATACAGCGATTCCAGAGAAGGTTGTAAACTCATTCTTATCAGCAGAAGATAAAAACTTTTTTTCACATCCAGGAGTTGATGCAAAAGGTGTACTTAGAGCTGTAATAAATAATATTTCAAATATAGTTGCTTCAAGAAGATTGGAGGGAGCATCAACTATTACACAACAAGTAGCTAAAAATTTCTTATTAACAAATGAAGTGAGTCTTAATAGGAAATTAAAAGAGGCAATTTTAGCATTTAGAATAGAAAGAGCTCTTTCAAAAGAAAGAATACTAGAGTTATATCTAAATCAAATTTATCTAGGAGAAGGAGCTTATGGAGTGGCATCAGCTAGTTTAGAATATTTTGATAAACCAATTGATGAACTGAATTATGAAGAAGCAGCATTATTGGCAGCCTTACCCAAAGCACCCAGTAGATATAATCCATATAAAAATATTGAATTAGCCAAATTTAGAAGAGACTTAGTTTTAAAAAATCTACTTGAAAATAATTATATTAATAAAAAAAAATATAAAAAAATAAGTGATAGTGAAATTTTATTAAAAAAAAGAAAAAAAATTTATCTAGAAGATACCAGATATTATGTTGAGGATATAAGGAAAGAAGTAATTAATAAATTTGGTTATGAAGAGGTCTACAAGAAAGGCCTAAATATTAATACTCCAATTAATTTAAATCTACAAAAAATTGCAACAAAATCTTTAAGAGAAGGTTTGATTGCTTACGACAAAAGAAAAGGTTGGCGTGGACCAATATTAAATAAAAAAAAAATTGATAGGTGGACTGAGGGATTAGAAAAATTTAGATTAGAAAAATCAATAAATTGGGATTTAGCAATAGTAAAAAAGATTAAAAAATTTTCTTTAGAAATTGAAACTGAAAAACAATTAAAAGGATTTATTAAATATGAAAATATTTCTTGGGCTAAAAAAGAATTTACTGAGATGTTCAAAGTTGGTGATATAATTTATGTAGAGAATTTAAATAACAATAATTTTTCATTAAGACAGTTACCTTTAGTGAATGGAGGTATCGTTGTTATGGATCCTTACACAGGAAGAGTGCTTGCTTTAAGTGGTGGTTTTAGTTTTAAAAAAAGTGAATTTAATAGATCCACTCAAGCCTCAAGACAACCAGGATCTGCATTTAAGCCATTTATTTATGCTTTAGCTCTTGAAAATGGATATACTCCATCAACTTTAATTTTGGACGCACCTCTAGTATTAGAGCAAGGGTCTGATTTAAAAATGTGGAAACCAGAAAATTATGGGAAAAAATTTTATGGTCCCTCAACATTAAGAATGGGTTTAGAAAAATCTAGAAATTTAATGACAGTTAGAATAGCTCAAGACCTTGGTCTAAAAAAGATAGTTAGATTTTCTAAACAGTTGGGAATATACGACAATCCAAGTAAACTTTTGTCAATTTCTTTGGGTTCTGCTGAAACAACTTTGCTAAAACTAACATCGGCCTATTGTTCATTTGTTAACGGAGGTAAAATAATAAGCCCCATAATGATTGACAGAATTCAAGATAGTGAGGGGAATACAATATTTAATAGTGAAAAAAGAAAATGCATAAATTGTGATCAAATATCTTTTTTAAATAAAAACTATCCCAAAATAAAAGATAATTTTAAACAAATTTTTTCTCCAGAAACAGCATATCAGATGACATCAATATTAGAGGGTGTTATTCAAAATGGAACAGGAAAAAAATTAAAAGATCTAAATTTAGATTTAGGAGGAAAAACTGGAACTACAAATGGAAATACTGACACTTGGTTTATTGGCTTTACTTCAAAGCTCACAATTGGAGTTTACATAGGGTCTGATACGCCTAGATCTTTAGGTAAATATGAAACTGGTGCAAAAACAGCTCTACCAGTTTTTAAGAGCTTTGTAAAAAATGCTATCAAAAAAGAAGAAGCAAGGCCTTTTAAGGTTGCAAATAATATCTTAATGATGGTTATCGATCCATTAACTGGAAAAAAAGCCGAAATTGAATCTAAAAGAACAATAATTGAAGTTTACAAGAATAAGTCTGAGAAGGGTAATATTAATTTAGACATTAATAATAGATTAAAAAATGATAATATATTAAAGTTCTATTAATGGAAAATGAATATTTAAATCACAAATTAGAAATAGAAAAAATTAATCAAAGAGTTAAGGAGTATCTTTGAAAAAAATAATATTCACCTAAGTTTAAAAAAAAATAATCAAAAAATGTTAGAAAGTGATTTCTGGCAAAATAAACTAAACTCACAAAAGGTTATTAAGGAAAAAAAATTATATGAAGATTTAATAAATTCATATGATTATTCAGTTAGATCGTTAAATGATTTAAATGATTTAAATGATTTAGCTCTAGAGGAAGGAGATCAATCAGTAATTACTGAGATTTTAGATAATATTAAAAGTTTAAAAAAAGTAGCTAAAAAAAATGAAACCAAATGTTTTTTATCTAATGAAAGTGATAGCCTGGATTGTTATATAGAAATTCATGCAGGAGCGGGTGGAACAGAAAGCCAAGACTGGGCTGAAATGTTGAGAAGAATGTACTTAAAATGGTCAGTAATAAAAGGCTTTAAATCAGAATTAATAAGTGAACACAAAGGAGATGAAGCTGGTGTAAAGTCGTCAACAATCAAAATTGAAGGAGATTATGTTTTTGGTTGGTTAAAATCTGAGTCAGGGATTCATAGATTAGTTAGAATTTCCCCATTTGATTCAGGTGCACGAAGACATACAAGTTTTGCTAGCATATGGGTTTACCCCGTTGTCGATGAGAATATAGACATTGAAGTTATTGAAAAGGATTTAAGAATCGACACGTACAGATCTAGCGGAGCTGGAGGTCAACATGTTAATACGACAGACAGTGCAGTTAGAATTACTCATATGCCTACAAAAATTGTAGTACAATGTCAGAATGAAAGATCTCAACATAAAAACAAAGAAACATGCATGAATATGCTTAAAGCAAGACTTTATGATTTTGAATTAAAAAAAAGAGAACAGGAAAATAAAAATGTAGAATCTTCAAAATCCGAAATAGGGTGGGGTCACCAAATAAGATCTTATGTTCTTCATCCATATAGATTAGTTAAAGACAATAGAACAAACTTTGAAAGCTCAAACCCAGATAAAATATTAGATGGAGACATAGATGACTTTTTAGAAAGCTCACTATATAAAATAAATGATTAATAAAGTAATTAAAATATTAGCAAGTTTATGTATAATTTTAACTATAGTAATTTTTTATTTAAGTTTTTATGGAATAAAAACAGAAAAATTTAATGACAAAATTATAAGTAAAGTTTCAGATATAAATAAATCTTTTTTTTTAGAGTTGAAAAGTGTTAAGTTTTTATTAAATCCATTTAATTTTACTATAAATGTAGAAACCAAAGATTCTGAAATAAAATTGGATAATAACAATCTAAAATTAAAAAATATAAAAACAAATATTTCCTTAAAATCTCTAATAAATAATGACTTTTCTATTGATGATTTGCAAATATTAACTAGAGCAATCACAATCAACGATGCAATTTCATTGGCAAGATCTTTCAAGAATTCTCCACAGCTTTTTATATTAGACAATATTATTAAAGATGGCTTTTTAGTTGCAGATATTAATTTGAATTTTGATACCGAGGGAAATATTAAAGATGATTATCAAATTGATGGATTCATAAAAAATGGTAAAGTTAATTTTTTAAATAAATACAATATTGAAAACTTAAATTTTATTTTTGAGATAAAAAAAAATAAATACTCACTAAAAAAGATAATAACAAGTTTTAATGAAATTAATTTATCAGCTCCATTAATAGAAGTTATACATAAAAACAGCATTTTTTTGGTGAACGGAAAAATTTCTACAGAAGAAAAAAATATAGATACAAAAAAATTAAGCACTTTATTTAAAAATGACTATAGATACTTAAATATAGAAAAAGTTAACTTTAGTTCAAATAATGAATTTTCTTTTAATCTCAATAAAAAATTTAAGTTTAATGACCTAGACATAAAATCAAAAATAAGTTTAAAACATCTTTATTTTAAAGATGATTTGCTAAATTTAAAAAAATATTTTCCAAATTATAAAGAATTAACTAGATTAGAAAATCATAAAATCACAATTAGATATAACAAAAACAAATTAGACATAGAAGGACAGGGTGAGATATTAATTGATGATAATTATGATAATTTTAATTACAAGATAAGTAGAGAGAAAAACCAATATAAATTTAATACAAATATAAATATTAACAAAAATCCTTTAGAGATTGATTTTTTAGATTATAAGAAAAATGAAAATTTAGATTCTCTTGTAACCATAAGTGGCACTTATAAGAAAAATAGCTATCTAAAATTTGATTTAATTTCATTTCAAGAAAGTAAAAATAAAATTTATATAAAAAATTTAAATTTAAATGATGATTTCAAAATTGATGATATTGATGAAATAAATCTTGATTATACAAATAATGATAAAATTAATAATAAAATTTTTTTAAAGAAAGATAATAAGAAATATATAATTAAAGGTAAAAGCTTCGATGCTTCGAAAATAATTAATGAACTAATTGATAGTGATGATAAAAATATATCTCTATTTAGTAATCTTAATGAAGAAATTAACATTAATATTAACAAAACCTACATTAATAAAAATACTTTTGTAAATAACCTTTCAGGAAATATTAATTTTAAGGCCAATAAAGTAAATAATTTAAATTTAGAGTCTATTTTTCCAAATCAAAAGAAATTAACTTTATCAATTAAAACTAATTTAAATAATGAAAAAATCACCACTCTTTTTACGAATTATCCAAAGCCTCTTATACAAAGATATAAATTTATTAATGGTTTTGAAGGAGGTATTTTAGATTTTTATTCTATTGAAAAAAAAGGTGTTTCCAATTCCATTTTAACAATTGATAATTTTAAAGTTAAAGAGGTCCCTGTATTCGCAAAGTTATTAAGTCTGGCCTCTTTACAGGGAATTGCTGACCTTCTAACAGGTGAGGGTATACGCTTCACCGATTTTGAAATGAAATTTTCAAATGAGAAAGGGCTTATGACCATAGAGGAGCTTTATTCAATTGGTCCAGCAGTCTCAATTTTAATGGATGGTTATATTGACAAGAAAAACCTAATTAGTTTAAGAGGAACCTTGGTACCTGCTACAACAATCAATAGAACTATAGCCTCTATTCCGTTAATCGGAAATATTTTAGTAGGGAAAAAAACTGGTGAAGGTGTTTTTGGAGTGAGTTTTAAGATTAAGGGCCAATCTAATAATTTAAAAACAACAGTAAATCCAGTTAAAACATTAACACCTAGGTTTATAACAAGAACTTTAGAAAAAATTAAAAAAAATTAAGATAGTTTTACTTTGAGATGCCTTTTTTTCCCAAGAGAGAGTTTTATTAAATTATCTTTAAATAACACTTTCGTAATTATTAATTTTTCATCAATAATTAACTGATTGTTAATACGAATTCCATTACCTTTTATCAATCTTCTGATTTCACTCTTGGAAGTTTCAAGTTTTGATAAAATTATCAAATCGACTATGCTAATTTTTTTATTTAGTTGCTCTTCATTGATAGAGATTGATGGTAAATTAGAACCTAAAGAATTTTCAGTAAAAGTTTGTTTAGCCGTTTCTTCAGAATTCTTGGCTTCATTTATGCCATGTAACATTGCAGTCGCACAATTTGCTAGTAAAATTTTTAACTCATTAATGTCATTATTTTTAATTTTTTCTATTTCAGTTACATCCATATCTGTGAAAATTTTAACAAATTTTAAAACATCTCTATCATCTACGTTTCTCCAAAATTGCCAGTAGTCATAAGCAGATAGAAATTTTTTATCTAACCAAACTGCTCCAGTTTCTGTTTTGCCCATCTTAGCACCTGATGCCAAAGTAATTAATGGCGTTGTAAGACCGTATGCATGATTATTTGAATAGCGCTTTATTAACTCAACACCATTAACTATGTTGCCCCATTGATCTGAACCACCAATTTGTAATACACAATTTTCTTTTTTATTTAGCTCTAAAAAATCATAAGCTTGCAAAATCATATAGTTAAATTCCATATAACTTAATGACTGTTCTCTTTCTAATCTTGTTTTAACACTGTCAAAACTTAACATTTTATTAATTGTAAAATGTTTTCCAACATCTCTTAAAAAAGAAATATAATTTAAACCTTTTAGCCAAGAATAATTGTTTACAAATATTGGTTTAGTTTTTGGGTCTTTGTTATCTAGAAAATTTTTTAGTATTTTCTCTATATTATTAATGTTTTTTTCAATTTCGTCCTCGGATAAAATTGTTCTAGTTTTATCTTTGCCTGACGGATCTCCAATTCTAGTTGTTCCTCCACCTAGTAACACGATTGGACGATGACCATGTTTTTGTAGTAATCTTAAACACATTATTTGAAGAAGACTGCCCACATGAAGACTTTCTGCTGTACAATCAAATCCTATGTAAGCATTAATCTTTTCCTTATCCATTAATTTGGATAAGTCATCTTCTCCAGTACATTGATAGAAGAAGCCTCTATCTTTAAACTCTTTTAAAAATTTATTCATGTGTTTATAGTTCTACAATATACAAATTTTTATAAAAAAAAATAAGAATGAAAAAAAAAAAATTATATCGATCCTTGGGTCTAATGAGTGGTACTTCAATGGATGGGGTGGATGCATCAATTGTCTGCTCTTCTGATGGAAAAAATTATATAACACGTGGTAAAGAAAACCAATATTTTGAATATGACAAAGATCTTTATCAAAAATTAACAAATTTAAGAGATAAAATAACCAGTTCAAAAGACTTAAAAAAGTATTCTCATGAACTTAAATCAATCGAAAAAGAAATTACGTTATTTCATGTAAAAGTGGCAAATATAATGATTAAAGCAACACCAGAGTGGGAACCTGACATCATAGGCTTTCATGGGCAAACAATATTTCATAATTCTGATCAAAAACTTTCAATTCAATTGGGTGATGGAAAACTTTTATCTCAATTAACGAAGAAAACTGTCGTTTATGACTTTAGACAGAATGATTTAAAAAACGGAGGTCGAGGAGCGCCCCTAACACCAATTTTTCATCAACATTTAGTTAGAAATCTTTCTGGTGAATGGTGGCCAGTATTAGTACTTAATATTGGTGGAATATCTAATGTAACAAGTGTCTCAAGATTTCAAGAGCCTATGAATAATGATAATAACATTGATGCAGAAATGAAATTATTTGCTGGTGATATTGCTCCAGGCAATTGTTTGATAGATGAATGGATTAGAAATAACTCAAAATATAAATATGATAAAGATGGTTTGATAGCTAAATCAGGAAAAGTAAATGAGTTAATTTTAAATCAAGCAATAGATAATTTTTTCCCTAGGGAAAACTATCAAACTAAATCTCTTGATATAAAAGATTTTGATATTTCATTTGTAAGAGGCCTTTCTTTAGAAGACGGTGCGGCTACACTAACTCATTTTACGGCAAGATTAATTGGTGAAGGTTTAATTCAATTTATGTTAAAAAATTATGCTCCTCAAATAAATATGTTGTCCAAAGCTACGTGCTTAGTTTGTGGTGGAGGAAGAAAAAATAAATATTTAATAGAAATTTTAAGAAAAAATTTAAATATCGAAGAATTAGCATTAATAGATGAATACGGCCTTAATGGAGATTTTATTGAGTCAGAAGCTTTTGCATATCTTGCAATAAAATCTTATTTAGGTTTACCAATTACATTTCCAAATACTACTGGATGTAAAGAGCCGACTACAGGTGGTGTGATTGTTAAAAATTATTAAAATAAAGCTGATTCTTTTTTAATATATTTATCTAAGCTTCTTACCAAAACGTCCTCTGTTTTTGTAAAAAAATGATTAGCATCATCAATAGATTGAAAATCCACATTAATACCTTTTTGAGCACTTAATCTTTGATCTAATTCTGTAATATAATCTAAAGGGACAAGCTCATCTTTTTTTCCATAAATCATCAACCCAGATGTAGGACATGGTGACAAAAATGAAAAGTCATATACGTTTGGTTGAGGTGATATAGCTATGAATCTATTTATTTCTGGTCTTCTCATAAGTAATTGCATTGCAATTAAGGAACCAAATGAAAATCCTGAAACCCAACATTGTGAGTTGTCAAAATTTTCTCTTTCTAACCAATCCAAAGCTGCTGCTGCATCGGCTAATTCACCTTGGCCGTTATCAAACTCTCCATCACTTTTTCCAACACCTCTAAAATTTACTCTACAAACTGAAAATTCATTTTCCATAAATGTGTGAAAAGTATCTACTACAACTTTATTATTCATTGTACCTCCATACTGCGGATGAGGTTGTAATACTAAAGCTATTGGTGAAGTAATTTTATTACTTTTATAATACTTAGCCTCCATTCTTCCAGCTGGACCAGGTATAAAAACTTCTACTATTTTGTTATCCATAAGTGTTAATGATTATTGTTCTCAAAAAAAAATTACATCTATCACAACTAAGCGACAATATGTTAACTTTTTTACGTGATCTATACTTGACTAATTTAGTCAAGTTTGTATAAAACCTATATAAACAAGGGTAAATATGAAATTAACATCAAAAGGTAGGTATGCGGTTATGGCGTTAGCTGATTTAGCTAAGTTTAATAGTGTCAATCCTGTATCCTTAAGGGATATATCTTTAAGACAAAGTATATCATTAGATTTTTTAGAACAGATATTTTCAAAACTAAAAAAACACGACATAGTTAAAAGTATTAGAGGAACTAATGGTGGATATATTTTAAACAAAGATCCTGCTGAAATCAAACTAGCAAATATACTTAATGCCGTAGATGAAGAGGTTAAAACAGTTCAATGTAAAAAAGAGTCAAAAAAAGGGTGTAATAGCAAAACATCAAAATGTATTACTCATAATTTATGGGATGAACTTGAAATGCACATCAACTATTTTTTTGAACAGAAAAATTTAAAAGATCTTATAAACAACACTTCAGAAAGTAGAAATTAAAATGGACGCTAGAGAAAAAGAAATAGAAAAATTAAAAGATTATAAATATGGTTTTTCAA
>MDTF01013742.1_pt1 | contig 13531 bp, 13 predicted proteins | sample 811191 | NCBI WGS metagenome assembly MDTF01 (sample SAMN05326649, study PRJNA326480) | marine metagenome | isolation source: seawater | place: Southern Ocean | collected 2011
TAAAACTTCTGATGTACTAAATTTATATTGAAATTAAAAATTTTTTTTGCTTTAGAGATGATTCCAGATATAAATTCAACATCTTCAATTTTTCTATTGTTGGCTGTAAATTTTATATTTTTTTTTTTGATAAAAGAAGATAAAACAATATATCTCCATGAAACAGTTCTAAAATTTTCTATGTTTTTTTTTTCAATTTGCTTAATTAGATTGACTGAATTGATGATTTTTCCATTGAACTTCATGCATTTATGTTCTGGTTTTTCACTTGTAAAATTAACTATACCAAAGTCAAAATTGTTCTTTTTGTTCTCTAATCGTTTTATTAATATCTTTAAACTTTGATGAATTACAATATCCCCTGCATCAACATACATTACATACTTACTATTAGTTTTTTTAAGTGCTAAATTTCTTAAGTTTCCAACACCAATATTTTTTTTACTCTTTATAAGGAAAATTCTAGAATCATCTTTTTTTAGTTGCTCAACAGCTTTAACTGATTCATCCTGTGAGCAATCATCAAATATTACAATTTTAATATTTTTTTTTCTAATTTTTGCAATACTTTTAATTGTAGAAATTATATTTTTTTCAGCATTATAACAAAGAATATTTATAGTTAATAAAGTTTCCATTGAATTTAGCTAAAAAATTTATTTATTATTTTAGAGTTTATTTTGCTACAGCTGTTTCCACATTTTTTATAACTTTTATTTTTGGTTTTCTTTCAAGTTGAACCGCAGCTTTAATCCATTTTGTAGAATAATCTCTTCCGTTGCAGAAAGAACATGCTGTTAAATAATCCTTCTCATGCATTAATTTGAAAATAGTATCTCTTAAATTTTTATCTGTACTTTTTTCATCTAATAAATTTACATAGTCTGACGTATCATCTGGTATTAAGTTCAGATTTGTAGCATTAGCTGAAAAAGGACACCTATAAACTTTTCCATGTAATAAAGATATCAGTTCACTATTACAGCAATTAATGAATAATTTATTTAATTCAGCGTGATTTTTATTTGTTTTTGGTAAAATTCTCCCACAATCCTGCCATTTTGTTATTTTGTTTGTTGTAAAATTTATATTTTCTGCTGAAAACAATTCTATTATTTTTTCATGATTTTTTGATGCTTCATTTTCGTAATTAGAGACATCAACAACCACTTTCGAGTTTTTTAAACATTTTAAATTTTCATTTTTAGGTATTATTTTCGCATTCGTATATACAACAATCTTTTTAGCTTTATCAATTAAGCACAATTTATTAACAACTTTATGCATCTGTTTGTTCATAAACGGATCTCCACCTATTACTCTAAATTCATCAACTTGGTCTACTATTTTCATAAATCTATCAACAGAACTTATTATATTTTCTATTTCAGAGTCTTTTGCATTGGAATAAAGGTGCATTAAATTTGAGCAATTATCACAACTCGCTGAGCATTTTTCTGTAACTTGAATGTCTATAGATTTAACATATAAAAAATTATTTTTTAGATAACTTTCTTTCCTATACATGTCTGTATAATAATTTGTGTGTCTAATTATTTTTTCTTTAGGATAAATATCTCTTTCATCATCAAAAATATTATCATTATATGCTTCATCAAAATCAATATCTTTAAAAATTTGATCACATGAAAAAATATTAAAAAATTTTTTTTCTTTTAACATCGGAAAAATATCTTCAAAATATGAGTTTGTTAATATTATTGCTGTATTTGAATCTAATAGTTTCAAATGCTCAGGTGACTTAATCACACAATCTTGTATTTTCTTTTCAGAAATTCTTAAATCACTATCAAAAAAATAATCTACCTTGATGTTTAAATTTTTTAGGTGATAGTAAATTAATTTACCAATCATACCAGCACCAAAAAGTGCTAATTTTTTGTGATTACTGTTTAAGTTTTTTAGCTCTTCGGCATTTAAACTATGCATAATTTATGTGTTTACTATATTTAAATTTTAATTGTTACTATTTAATATTACCGTTCAAATGTTGAACAGTAAAGTCCTTTATTCTTTATTTAACTTAAAATGTGGGGGATTATTTATTTTTTAGGTTATAAAGTTGTTCATTTGATAATTCGGTAATAAAATCTGACTGATTGTAGGGTTGAAAATTATCTTTTAATTGTGGTGACCTTGCAGCATCATCTACACAAAAAGACGATGTCCATCTAATTTTGTTACCAGTATTTTTTATAGAAGTATGAATTGTATAAGGATGAAAAAGCAAAATATCTCCAACACAAAAATTTTTAATTTCTTTTTTTTTTTGAAATTATCTAAAATTTTTTTCTTAACAGTTACTTTTCCAGTTTTTTTACAGATTTGATGTTTTAGTGGTCCAGAGTTATGAGATCCTGGGTAAACCATAACACCCCCAATATTTTTCCCCTCTGTTAATGGAAACCATAAATTTATTGCATGATTGCTCACAATTTTATTTCTGATATCTTGATGTGGCTGTAATAAATAATTATTCTTTTTTGGCTCCATAGCAAATAAAGCCGAGCCTAAATTTCTTGGAACTTTAAATTTTAAATCTTTAAGTATTTTTTTAATTCTTGGAAGATTGCATAAATTACTTAAACACGACAAGCTTGACATGACCTTATAAATATTTGATCTAAGTTTTGGGCTTAAATCTGTAATACTCGTAAATGCACAATCAAGCTGTTTATCTATGTTTAAATTATTATCAATTTTAACAAACTGAGACATAACCTTTATCATATCTTTCTTAATTGATGTTAGGTAAGATTTATTAACAACTTTTTTTAACAGTATGTGACTCTCTTTTTTTATAATTAAAGGCAGGTTTTGTTTTTTCATTTTTTTTAAAAACTGCGATAGAAAAAATAATTGAATTTATTAAAACTTAATATCGTATTTTCCTAGAATTTCTTTTCCTTTATTAAACGACTCAAAATCAACTATATCATCTGTATCAATTGTTATACTAAACTTTTCTTCTAACTCTGACATTAGTGACATATGTCCTATCGAATCCCATTCAGGTATTTCATTATATTTTATTTTATCATTAAATTTAGATTTTTCTATTTCAAGTGCTTTTATGAATGCTTCTTTATATTTTTCTAAATTGCTCATTTAATTTATTTCAAATTTAATAAAATGTTATCTACTATTTTATTCGGTGTTAGTCCATACTCATTTTGTAAAAACTGATATTCTCCACCCTTGCTGTAATAGTCATTTACACCTAAAATAACTAATTTTGGAGATTTCTCTATTGAAGATTTATATTCTGCAATAGCGCTACCTAGACCACCTATAACATTGTGTTCCTCAACAGATACTAATAATTTTGAATTTCTACACGCTTCCTCTACAGCTTGTTTATCTAAGGGTTTAATTGTATGCATATTTATTACAGTGCAGTGGATATTATCTTTTTTTAAAATTTTTGCAGCTTGTATTGAATTATAAACCATTGTTCCACTTGCAAAAATTGTTAAATCCTTTCCCTCAACTATCTTGATCGATTTTCCTATTTCAAAATCATAATCTTTTTCATAAACTATTGGATTATTTGATACTCCAGTTAATCTTACATATGTTGATGTTTGAGATTTTACAGCACTTTGAATAGCCTTAACTGTTTCAAGAGAATCAGCTGGTGATATAATAGTTATTCCTGGAATTGTTCTAAGTATTCCCACATCTTCGATACAACAATGAGTAAAACCCAATGTTCCTAAAGCTAAACCACTTGCAATTCCAACCATGCATATTTTTTGTTTCATGTATCCAATATTTACTTTGATTTGTTCACAACATCTAATTGTCTGAAATGGTGCAAAAGTTGTTGTTATCACATTAAAGTTTTCACTAGCTAAACCTGCGGCTACACCTATAAGATTTTGCTCAGCTATCCCAAGATCTAAATATTTGTCTGGATAAGTTTTTCTGTATCTATCAAGTCCTGCTGATGTTGAAACATCACATGTTAAAACCATTAAATTGTCAATTTCCTTCGCTAATTCTAAAGCAGTAATTCCAAATGTTGCTCTTGAACCTATTGTTGACCAAATTTTTATATTTCGTTCGTTAACAATCATTTAATTATTTTTTTTAATTTCTTCTTTTGCTTTTTCGTATTGAGACTTGCTTAAAACTTTATGGTGCCAATCATTATTATTCTCTGAAAATGAAAAACCTTTACCCTTAATTGTATTTGCTATTATTGCTTTTGGTTTTTGCAAATTTTCATTTTTTTCAAAATAATCATATATTTCCTCAATATTGTTTCCATTTAGTTCTTTAGTTTCCCAGCCAAAGCTAGACCATTTATCTTTTAGACTTTCGGTATTCATAATTTCTTTATTTGAACCTGTTTGTTGAAAATTATTTTTGTCTATTATTGCATATAAGTTGTCTAAATTTAAATTAGGAGCCGCCATTGCTGCTTCCCATACTGAACCTTCGTTACACTCTCCATCACCCAAAACCACATAGACTTTAAAATTTTTTTTCATTTTTTTTGCTGCTATCGCTACACCAATACCTAGTGATAAGCCCATGCCTAATGAGCCATTAGAAAAATCAATTCCTAATTTTCTATTAATTATAGGGTGTCCTAATAAATTACTGTTATTTTTTTCAAAAGTTTTTAATTCTTCTTTGGTTATATAACCAACTTCTGATAGTGCAGCATAATATGCTAAGCAAGCATGTCCTTTACTTAAAATAAACCTATCTCTATCAATAAATTTTGGATTTTGTTTATCTATTTTCATTTTATAAGAAAATAAAAAAGAAACAATTTCTGCAATGGACAATGCTCCACCAAAATGTGAGCTACTCGCTCCAGCAGAAAACGCCATTTCTAGAATATTTTTTCTAACTTCATCGGTAAATTTTTTTATTACTTCAATATTTTTATCCCTATCATCCATAATTACATTCCACCATCAACACGCAATACCTGTCCAGTAATATAACTAGATAAATTGCAAGATAAAAACAAAACAACATTGGCTATTTCGGCAGGTTTACCTGTTCTATTTAAGGATATTTTTTTAATTGTTTCATCTATTAAATCCTTAGAATGATTTTGAGTCATCATTTCTGTTTCTGTGAGTCCAGGGGCGACAATATTAACTCTTATATTATGCTTTCCAAGCTCTCTTGATAAAACTTTAGATTGTGTGATTAGAGCAGCCTTAGAAGCGGCATAAGCACTTCTTCCTTGATCTCCATCAATAGCTGAACTTGATGAAATATTTATAATATTTCCTTTTTTATTTTTAATCATAGATTTTACTAAATATTGAGTAAATGTTGATTGTGAAAAAAAATTTATTTCAAATAATTCTTTTAGTTTATTTGATGAGGTCATTTGAAAAAGTGAAGTGGTTATTGTTCCAGCATTATTCACTAATATATCTATAGGTTCATTTGATTCTAGTATTCTTTTTGCACAATTTTTTACTTTTTCTTGGTCAGATAAATCTATTTCTAGTGGGATAATTTTATTCCTAAATTGCTTTTTAATTTCATCAATCAGTAATATAAATTTATCATCTATATTTCTCACACATGCAAAAATATCAGCTCCATTTTCTGAAAAAGTTTTTAGAATTTCAATTCCAATACCTCTATTACACCCAGTTATTACAGCTGTTTTATTCTTCAATAACATCTAAAATTTAGTTTTCTTATAAAACTATCAATCATCTTGTTGATTGTTTATTTATATAGTCACCTTTAGTGATGTCAGCTTTATCAAATATTTCCTCTGGGATTGCAGGTTTAAAAATTGATTGACCACTTTTTGTCATAAATTTACTGATAAAATTGGTGTCTTCACCGGCCAAACAGAGATCGCTATGTTCTCTAAAGTATTTTATACTAAAACCACGATTAATAATTTCTTTCAAAGGTTTTTCAAAAATATTACCTATTTTAATATGTACATACGGGCAAACTAAAACATCACCAACTGGTGTAACGTAAATTCTATTTACTGTTGTACAACCTAATATTTTTTCATGATTTCTATCAAATGGATTCCACACATTTCTAACTAAATTTTTGTATTCTTTTCTAATTTTTCTTAAATACTCTCTATCTTTATCATCACAAATTATTTCTTCTGCTTTTTGCCACATACCTGCAGGTACCGCAACGTTAAGTAAAGTTTTGTAATTTTGATCTTTAGAATAATCCAATAATTGTTTTAGATGATCAGTATGAGCATTGTAATGTCCTACTGTTATATTTAAGTATGGATCCATTCCATGTTTTTTTACATGCTTTAAGCCTTCCATTGCTCTTCTCCAAGAATCTTTTCTTCCTCTTATTTCATCATGGATTTTTTCATCCATACTATCTATGCTGACTGAAACTCTACTTACATTAGCTTCAGCTAACCTTTTAGCCATAGCATCATCCAAATAATATCCATTTGTAGTTAAATACATATAAAATCTCTCAGGTCTAATTGCTTCCAGCACCTTAAAAAGTTTTTTTGGTTGAAGTAAAAGTTCACCACCCTGAAGATCAAATTCAAAATAACCCAATTCATCTGCTTGATCTGCTAATTTTGCTATTGCATCGTAGTCTAAGAATTCTTTTACATGGTCTCCCTTAGGGGAATTTGTAAAACAATATTTGCATCTAAGATTGCACGCATTATTAAAATTTAAATCTATACCCCTGGTTTTAGTGCCAACTTTTCCATCATTTTTTTTAACATATTCATAAAAATCTTTTAATTTTTTAACTAATCTCGGTTTTTTTAATAATGATGAGGCTATTGGCATATGTGATATATATTTACTTTAAATATAATTGCAATAAAAAACAAAAATACATTTGGTTTGTCTAATGTTTAATAATAAAACTTAATATATCGTTCAAATATTGAACATTAAAGACATATATTTACGTTTTTTTACTAAATTTATTTATTTCATCTGGTAAAACTAAACTGAATTCTGCTTTACAAACAATTTCTTTATTAACGGTACCTATACCCTCACAATTAGCAATACCCCTTTTATAACTTTTTATCTTAGTATCTATATACATTCTTGAATTAGGAATAATCTTTTTAATAAATTTTAGTTTAGTTGCAGATGTTAGATACATAATTTTACCCCTATTGCCTGGCAAGCTTAAAATAGATATTGCTGACATTTGGACTAAAGATTCAATTTGTAACATTCCTGGAACATTTGGATCATTTTCCCAATGTACTTTAAAAAACCATTCATCAGGACCAAAATCTTTATAACCTTTGGCATAACTTCCCGGAACTAATTCATCAACGTAGTCAATTAGTAAATAGGGGGGTTTATTTTGTTGAACTTCTAATATTTCTTTTTGGTTAAGTGATATTATCATTTTAAAGTAACAATCCTTGATAAACTATCAATAAAATTAAAACCATCCCAATCTGACTCCATTTCTAAAGCTCTACCTATTGGAACAAATCTATCTATACCTTTTAGATGATTCTTAACTACAAAATTTTTTATCTCTTCTTTCTTAAAACCAAAATATGATGCTGTTTGACATTTTTTTGAAACAAACTTTTCGAGTTCACTCAAATTATTTAAATAAACCTGAAAAAAAGTTCCATTCACTCCTCTAATATTATTTAAATTTTTTGTATTATGAAGCTCAGCAGTATAAAGAAAATTATTATACATTCTAATATTTTTAATATGTTCTGACGAAATTATATTTTTTATCAAATTTGTATATTTTTTTAATATATGTATATTTTCAAAAATAATTTTCTTATTAACTATATATAATAAATCATCCCAAAAACTATTAATAGAATTTAAATTTTTTTTTCCAACCCAAAATACTACATGGGGAGAGTTACATGCCATTTGCTCCATACTATATCCATCATAAAAAAAATTATTTGCTAGCATTAATCTTTTTTTTTTGTTTAACTTTAAAAAATTATCTAAATTAATTACTGAAATTGAATATCTGTCAGCAAATGTAAGCTCAATAGATCTTGGAGGAATTTCAAATTTTCTAATAGCAGATATGGTGTTATCACTCCCCCATATAACCCTAACATCACAAATCTTTGATATTTCCTGAGTAAATTTATCATTATTATTATATTGAATAAAATGATTATTTTTTTTTAGTTCACTATATTTTTTAAGATTTAAAATTTTTTTTAAAATAGACAAAATTATTTTTTTTTCTTTAGTTTCTTTTGTGGGTATCTTTATAATGTTTGAGTTTCCACCAAGTATTCCAAAAATAAAAGAAAATACAAAATTTGTTGATACATTAGCGGCACAAATATGAAAAACTAACCCTCTGCCTAATCTTAATTTATCTGTTTTATAATCTTTAATTAAATTTTTAAGATTTTTATCACTACACCAAAACATTAAGTATACTAATTCAGGATAAGAATAAATTTTTTTTTGCTTTTTTAATTCATTAGATAGGTCTAATAAAAAATTTATTACAGTAGCATTTAAAGTGATATAATTTTTTACTTTTATTTTTTTTAAAAAATCTATTTTATAAAGTATCACTACACCCTCTGATTTCTGCCTGTTTTGCCCTTCCATATATCTTAAAATACTTCCCCTTTTTACCTGATGGGCAATCATCTTCTCCTTTAATTTCTCCAATATCTTCAGTTAAAATATTATGTCCTGGATAACTTGTTGGTAGTAATGATATCAATTGAACAATTCCTTTTTTATTTTTATTTAAAACTTCAAAATTCTTTCCTCTAATGAAAATATCAGAATATATTGAAGTATGGAAATAGCCACAATACTCACATTCTAAAAAAATTGATCCAGTTTGTTCAATTAAACCATAATAATTATATATTTTTTTAATTTTTAACTTTTTATCTATTTTTTTATTAAATTCTTTGCCGTTTAATTTTAATCTTTCTAATTTTTTCCATCCACCCCCATGTAATAAAATTCCATTTTTAAAGTTAAAATTAATTTTTTTTTTATTTAATGTTTTTATAAAGTGTTCATACACAAGACTTGTAAAGCCAAATATAAAAAAATTTTTATTTGAAAACTTTTGTAAAAAGTTATTTAGAGTTTTATAATCAATTTTATTATTTTTATTAAGTAAATATGTGTGATCTCTTCCAAATATTGAAAAACCATTTATTGCTGCAATTTTTGCATTAAAAGATATTCTATTTTCCATTCTTGGATTTTGATCAATAATTAACATTGGTAATCTATTTTTGCCCAAAATGTTTTGCATTAGATTTTTTAATACCTTAATCTGATTAATAGAATTATATCTATCTAAATAAATTTTAGATGGTTTTCCTGAAGTGCCAGATGACATTAATTTTTTTACTATTTTTTTATCACTGATACTTTTTAAATCAAAATCTTTAAACACACTTGCTGGTATAAATGGTAAATTTTTTAATTCTTGAATTTTAGTAATATTAAATTTTAAATGATTCAAAATCTTCTTATAGTTTTTGCATTTACTAAAATGTAGCAAACTTATTTTTTTTACTAAATTAAAAAAATAATAATTATTTTCATTTTTTTTCTTTGAATATGGTTCTAAATTTATTAAATCTTCTATTTTCATTAATTTAAAGTTTTGATATTTTATAAATTATTTTACCGTTTATATCTCTAGGTATTTCTGAAATTGGATAAAAAATAATAAGTTTTTCTTTTATTCCAAATTCTTTACTCACTAATTTGGAAATAATTTTAGTGTTATATTTATTTTCAGTGTAAATATTAAGATACTTGTCATTTCCTATGCAGGTGCAATTAAATTTATTTTCTTTAAGATATTGTTGAATTTCATCTAAGTTGACTCTTAAGCCATAAATTTTAATAATTCTTTTTATTCTTCCTTCAATAAAATAAAATCCATCCTTATCTTTATAAGCTAAATCTCCAGTATTTAAGGTTTCTAAACTAATTTTATTATTTAGATCGTTATAATTTGTTGCATATCCCATCATTACATTATTCCCTTTGCAAATTAATTCACCAATATTTTTAGAATTATTGTTTTTTTTAATCCATAATTTGTAATTGCCAATTGGTTTGCCAATACTGTTAATTTTTTTTTCACTATATTTCCAGTCCAGTATTGTTATCCTAGAGGTTGCTTCTGTCTGTCCATACATTGTAAAAAATTTTTTTTTTTTTTTTTTTAATAAATTTATGAAGTATCTAATTATTTCCTCACTTAATTTTCCACCTGCTTGTGTAATGTACTTTAAACTTGGTAAATCAAGCTTATCAAACTTTAATTTTTTCATTATTTCAAAAGCAAATGGCACACCTCCAAAGTTTGTTACATTTTGATCTTTTAGTACTTTCCAAAATTTACTTTCAAAAAAAGTTTTATTGTTTAAAATGATTGTAGCACCTACGCTTATATGCGTGTTAATTATTGACAATCCATAGGTGTAGCTAGGATGCATTGTTGTAATTGCTACATCTTTATGAGAGATTTTTAAAAACTTTACTATATCTTGGACATTAGTTGACAAATTCTGGTAGGAATGCATTACAAATTTTGGACTTCCTGTTGATCCTGAGGTTGAGAGTAATTGAGCTAAATTGATATTAGTTTTTATTTTAATCATTTTTTTTCTTTTAAAAATTTTTAGGTTACTTATTTTTTCTAACTCATAAAATGACCTAAAATTTAAATCAGCTTTATTTTCTGTATCTAAAATAAAATTTGGAGAATAAATCTTTATTAAATTATTCAATTTATCTTTATTCAAATTATTATTAATAAGAAAAATTACAGCTCTTTTATTTAAAAGAGATAAATAAGAAAAAATAAACTCAAAATTATTATCGCTGATTAAGAATACGATATCTCTTTCAAATATTATGTTATCTAGTTTTTTTATATATTTTGACAATTCTTTATAACTAATATTTTGACCTTGTTCTGTAATTATAGCTATTTTGTCGCCGTATCTATCTAAGTTGTCAAAGTAATAATTTTTGTTCATAATTTTGGTATTTATCATTACTGACAGTGCTATTTAATTTATTTAAGAAAATTTCTTTATTTTCAATATCAAAATTTTTTAAAATGTTTATTTTCAAAATTTTGTTCCTTAGGAAAGTTTAATTCAATTTCTTTATAAAACTTTTCAGTAAAAAAGTTTTTTATTATCACATGTGGAAAAGGGACCGTAAATTTTTGTATATTTCTATCTTTATTAATCACTGATTTATTTGACCTTATGTTTTAAAATCCAATTCGAACAATGTTTATTATCATTACCTTTTTTCCCCCAAAGGTGAGTTGGTCTAAACTTATCAAGTGTTTCATAAAATTCTTCTTCCTTGATATTTATGTAAGACAAAAAGTCATCAAAATATTTATCAGGGAACTCATGATCAAACTTATTTACTAAGGCAACACCTTCTTCTCTTGTAATATATCTATTTCTTATTTCTCGTGTTGCTTCTTCAGTACAGCGACCGTATCCAAATTTTATATAAGCAGTATAGTAATGAAAATTGTCAACTTTATCATCTATAGAGTTAAACTTTGTATAAGTTTGTTGTGTTCTTTCAGAGTTTGCAACAAAACCAGTCACACGGGTTGCAAGATAATAATTTTCTTGAGGTTCAAATCTTTCAAATTCTCCCAGATATAAAACACGAATATCATTTTTTTTTAAAGTATCCACATTATTTGGCAGATAGTATTTTAAATCATTTTTTGTTATATTGTGTTTTGCTTTAAGCTCATCTAGTTCTAATCCACTTATCAAAATTTTTTCATTATCATTTTTAGCCCAGTATTTATATTCCATCATAATTTCATCTATTTCATCACTAGAGCCTGCTTCAGATTGTGACTCACCCATGAAAATAAGTGGTATCTTAAACAATAAGGCTAAATGACTTGCAAAATGCCTTTGCCCAAAAATAAAAGGCTGAAAAGGATGGAGTAAATTTTTAAATGCAAGTTGGGTTAATTTTTTATGAACCCCTCCACTGGGTGTATATAAAAAATTATGGACATCACCGTTTAGTGGCCAATTATGAAAGTTTTTCATACCCGCTTCAGTGTACATGTGAGGAGAGAAAGTTACAGTAAGCGGATTCATATTATATTTTTTTTTTAATATTTCTGCTTGAAAAACCGAGTCCTTACCACCTGATCCGGGCACGATACAATCATAAGAACCATTTCTTGATCTATATTTTTCTAGAATTTTTTTTAATTTAAGTTCTCTTTCTTTCCAATCAATATCTTGGTTATATTTTCTATCTACTTGAATGCACCCATCACAAACACCATCAATGAATCCCATTCTTGATCTATTTGAATGTTTTTGGTCATCGGAAATTAATGAAGAGGAGAGAACTTTCTGATTTGATGTAACACACTTTTTACAAAAGATCACATTTTCAGGGGAATTTGCTATATTTTGTTTCATAATTAAAAATTTATATAATAATTGTTTACTGTTTAATATTTGACTGTATGGTAAGTTCAAATTTTGAACATACTATACAATTATAAAAAACGATCAAGATCAATTTAGAGCTTTAAGAACACAAGACAAGAAACAGAATAAGTCTCAAAGAGAACTTGCATAATTGAAAATATAATCCTTGATAACATAGAATGAAAGCAGAAATAATTACATACTATTATAGTAATAACTATGGAGCTGTTCTTCAGGCAGAATCTTTAAAAAAATTTGTTACTTCTAATTCTAACTATAGCGTTACATTTTCAAAATATACTCCCAAAAGACTTTTTTTTAGGGAGCACTACAAGCCCTTATTAAAAAAAAATATTTTTCATTTCATCCAATCTGTTAAAAAATATTTTGCCATGAAAAAATGGAAAAAAAAAAATAATATTGAAAAACCGATACACAATAAGGTCATATTAAATAATGATTTGAGTATCTATGGTAGTGATGAAATTTGGAATTTTTCAAATCCTTTTTTTGGTTACGACCCCTTTTTTTTTGGAGAATTAAACAGCTCTAAAAAAATCTCATATGCAGCAAGCATTGGAAATGCTGATATTAAAAAAATAACACCTGATCAAAAATCAAGAATAAAACAATTATTAAGTTCGTTTTATTACTTATCAGTAAGAGATAAAAATTCATATAATTTTGTTTATGAAATTACAAATCGAAAGCCCGACATTGTTGTTGATCCTATTTTTCTTACTGATGAAGAAGACAACAATGTTGCCAATTTGTATGGGACTTTAACAGGCAAAGAATACGCATTAGTTTATGGAAACTATTTTTCTGAAGAAGATCAAAAAAAAATAATTAATTTTTGTAAAAAAAATAAAGTTGAGCTTATTTCGATTGGTTATTTAAATAATTGGATCAAAAAAAATAACCTCAATATAAACCCAGATGAATTTAAGTATTATGTTAAGAATGCTAAGTTTGTTTTTACTTCAATGTTTCATGGGGTTATGTTTTCTGTAAAATATAATAAACAGTTTTGGTTCACTCAAGATCCATATAGAAAAA
>MDTF01005872.1_pt1 | contig 13524 bp, 15 predicted proteins | sample 811191 | NCBI WGS metagenome assembly MDTF01 (sample SAMN05326649, study PRJNA326480) | marine metagenome | isolation source: seawater | place: Southern Ocean | collected 2011
AACTGGTTTTGGGAAAAATACTGCGATTGGAATTGGAATGTGGCTTGGAATAATAATGGCTTACAATGTCTGGTTTGTTATTTGGCCTAATCAAAAAAAAGTTCTTGGCATGATTGAATGTGCACCCGAGGAAAAAACAAAGTCTGCTAGAATAGCGATGTTATTCTCAAGAACTAATACTTTACTTTCACTGCCAATGTTACTTTCAATGGTAGCGGCTCAAAATCTTTATTAAAAATTATATTTCATCGTCTTTTAACAATGTTTTCTGTGTTACCTTAAAATAATTAAGGACAGGACTTGCTACGAAAATTGATGAATACGTTCCTATTATAACACCTAATATCATAGCAAAAGAAAAACCTTTTAAAATTTCACCACCTAAAATAAATATTGAAAATAAAGCAAGGAGTGTTGTTAGAGAGGTGATTACAGTTCTAGACAATGTTTCATTTACAGATATATCCGCAATTTCATTAGTTTTAAGTTTTGAGTATTTTAATAAATTTTCTCTAATACGATCAAATATTACAACAGTATCATTCATGGAGTAACCAACTATTGTCAAGACAGCTGCAACTATAGAAAGATTTACTTCAAAAGATAAAATGGAGAAAATACCAAGGGTAATAATTACATCATGCATAAGTGCTACTATAGCACCGAGGCTAAATTGCCATTCAAATCTAATCCAGATATAAAACAACATTGCACTTAGTGCTAAGGCTATAGCTGTGATACCCTGATTAAGTAATTCTCTGCTTACTTTTGGGCCGACAGTTTCCACTCTTCTAAAATTCACTGCTGATGAAATTTTTTTTGAAATAGTATTTTTTAAATTGGTTATAAATTTTTCATTTTCATTTGCATTTTTTTCAAACTTAATTAAAAAGTCACCTTCTGTACCAAATTGTTTAACACTTACATCTCCAAGCTCGGGTATGTTGAGTGATCTTCTTATTTCTTGAATTTCAATATTTTTATTATCAATTCTAATTTCTAATAAAGTTCCACCCTTAAAGTCTACACCATAATTAAGACCCTTAAAAAATAAAAAAAGAATACTAACAATTACGGCAAATAATGAAAAAATATTAGCAACATTAAAGAATTTAGAAAAATTTATTTTATTATTCATTATAATTTAAAATATTTCCCTTCTTTATCATTTAAAACTACAATGGAAGTTAAATGTCTCGCAATAAAATATGCAGAAAAAAGTGTTGTTATTATTCCTATTCCAAGTGTGACCGCAAAACCTTTTACCGGTCCTGATCCAAAAATAAATAAAATCCCCGCAGCGATTAATGTTGTAACGTTAGCGTCGATAACCGTAATTTTAGCCTTGTTATAGCCTGTGTCAAATGCGTGTATAATTGACTTTTCTGTTTTCAATTCTTCTTTAATCCTTTCGTAAATTAAAACATTTGAATCAACAGCCATACCAACTGTTAGAATAATTCCTGCAATACCAGGTAGTGTCAAAGTTGCTTCAATCATAGTTAGGATTCCAACCATCATAAATAAATTTGCAATAAGTGATATGTTAGAAATCAAGCCAAAAATTTTGTACTTAATGAACATAAATACAATAACAAGAATAAAACCGACAATCAGTGAAAATACTCCTGAATCTATTGAGTCTTTACCTAGGTCTGGTCCCACTGTTCTTTCTTCAACAATATTAATTGGAGCGGGCAAAGCACCTGATCTAAGTAATAAAGCAAGATCAGTAGACTCTTGAAATGAAAATCCACCAGAAATAGTTCCGGTCCCACCTATAATAGGCTCACGTATTTGCGGTGCACTAATCACAGAGTTATCAAGTACAATAGCAAGTCTACGACCAACATTCTCGGTAGTAACTTTTCCGAATTTTTTAGCTCCTAGTCTATCCAAAGTAAAAAGAACAATAGGCTGATTAGACTGACTGTCAAATTGTGGCTGGGCATCAACCAAATTATCTCCACTGACAACAACTCGTTTGCTTACCGTGAGCTCTTCGTTGTTTTCTGATAAAATTAGTTTTTCAGAACCAAAATTGTCATCTGATGAAACAAGTCTAAAAGTTAATTGAGCTGTTTTTCCAAGAAGTTCTTTGACTCTCTCTGGATTATCTATTCCCGGCAACTCAACTAAAATTCTTTTATCTCCTCTTTGAAGAATAGTTGGTTCTTTTGTACCAACATCATCAATACGTCTTCTAATAATTTCTATAGACTGTTTCAAGGCTGTGTTGTTTAAACGTACAAGACCAAAATTAGAAAATTTTATTAAAGCCTTATTTTGAATGAATTCTAAATCTAATTCAAACTTATTATAATCAGAAATAAAGCTATTAACTGCGTTCTCTTGTTGTTTAAAAAAAAGGTTTTTAAATTTATCTTGTTTTTCTTTATCAATTATTAGTGAAATATAATCTGATGAAACTGTAAAGCCTTTAAAATTTATTTTATTTTTGTTTAATAATTTTTTAATTGGAATTACTTTGGTCTGAAGTTTTTGGTTAATTAGAGGTTTTGTGTCAATCTCTAATAAAATGTACGAACCTCCTTGAAGATCCAAACCTAAATTAACTTTTTTATCTATTACATTGTTGTGTTTAAGATTTAAAGATGCGAAAAAAATAGTTAATATTAGAATTAAATATATAAATAAAACTTTAATTTTTGTAAAACTAAGCACAAAAAAATATTTATTTAGCTTCTGTTTTTTTTAGTAGGCTTGTGATTGTGGATTTAATAATCTGAACTTTAACGTTATCACTTAATAGAACTTCAATTCTGTCATCTTCCATAACTCTGTCAACTGTACCAATTATACCGCCAGATGTTATTACTTCATCACCACGTTTAAGTCCGGCTACCATGGCTAGATGATCTTTTGCTCTCTTTTGTTGAGGTCTAATTAGAAAAAAATAAAATATTACAAAAATTAAAATTAGAGGTATAAATTGTGCTATTCCTTGTCCGTTCATAATGAAAGATTAATTACAATATATGGATTATTTTAACAAGAACATAATCTTGTAATTTTATATTTTTTCCATATTATTCATATAATTTCTCAATACATTAGGTATCTCTATAGTGCCATCTTCATTTTGATAGTTTTCTATTAAAGATATCATTAATCTACCGACAGCTAATGCTGAGCCATTTAAAGTTGATACAAAGTCTGTCTTATCGGAAGATTTATATTTAGTGTTCATTCTCTTCGCTTGAAAAGTTCCGCAAGATGAGCAACTTGATATTTCTCTGTATCTGTTTTCAGAAGGAATCCACGCTTCTATATCAAATGTTTTTTCCGCACTAAAACCCATGTCTCCTGAACTTAAAAGAATAACTTGATATGGAATTTTTAAGAGATTTAAAATTTCCTCTGCACAATTAAGCATTCTATCTAATTCGGATAAAGAATTTTTTGGTTCAACTATGCTAACTAGTTCCACTTTATAAAATTGATGTTGTCTCATAAGTCCCTTTGTGTCCTTGCCATAACTACCTGCTTCTTTTCTAAAACATGGTGTTGAAGCAACGTATCTTAAGGGTAAGTTTTTAAGTTCTATAATAGAATCTCTAACTAAATTAGTTAAAACCACTTCAGCTGTTGGTATAAGGAACTTTCTTTCTTCTTCTTTGGTTAGCTTAATTTCAAATTGATCTTCTTCAAATTTAGGTAATTGGCCGGTTCCAAACATTACATTTTCATTTACAAGTAATGGAGGTGATATTTCTTTGTAGGAAAACTTTTTAACATGAATATCTAACATAAAATTAATCAGTGCTCTTTCTAACAATGCAAAATGTGAATTTAAAATTACAAAACGAGAACCAGAAAGTTTTGCTGAAGTTTTAAAGTCTATTAGTTTGTTTTTTTCACCAATTTCTACGTGTGACTTTATTGGAAAATTAAATTTTTTTATATTACCAATTTGTTTAATCATTTTATTTGATTTCTCATCGATACCTACAGGTACATCGTCTTTTGCAATATTTGGTATGTTTGAGAGAATTGTATAAATTTTATTATGTAAAGTGGTTTGTTTTTTTGCAATTTCATCTATCTCTTTAGAGAGAATTTTAGATTTTTCAAAATTTATTGGATCTTTCAATTTAGATAGAGATTTTTTTTCTTGTTCTTTTTTTTCTTTTTGTTGAATCAGTTCTCTATTGTCTTTATCAAGAGAAATTAAATTATCGAAATTTATAGTGCTGTTTCTCTCAGAAATTTTTTTTTTAAAAAAATCTAAGTCTTTTCTAATTTCTTTAATATTATGCATTTTCTTTTTTTTCTATAAGTTTGACTGTGAGTATAGACAATTCATACAATAATAATAAAGGAAGCGCCAAGCCAATTTGAGTAATTGGATCTGGTGGTGTTAAAACAGCAGCCATTGCAAAAATTATTACCACAAAATATTTTCTCCTTTGGCGCAAGTATTTTGAGTCAATAATACCTATTCTTGCTAAAAGGCTTAAAACAACTGGCAATTGGAAACTAATACCAAAAGCAAAAATTAATCTCATTATTAAAGATAGGTACTCATTAACTTTCGCTTCTAACTCTATGGCTATAACACCAGGTTCTGCAGCAGTTTCAAAACCTAAAAAAAATTTTATAGCTAGAGGCATTATTAAATAATAAACTATAAATCCTCCTAGAATAAAAAGAATAGGTGTTGCAATAAGATATGGTAATAATGCTCGTTTTTCATTTTTATATAGTCCTGGCGCAATAAATTTCCATAATTGGATAAGAAAAAAAGGACTGGAAATAAAAAAAGCTGCAAAAAAAGCAACTTTTAAGTAAGTCAGGAATGCTTCATGTAAAGCTGTAAAGATTAATCTCCTGTCTAAATTTTCAGCTAATACTGCGTCAGCGTATGGTTGAACTAGAAAACGATAAATATCAGTCGAGAAAATATAACTTACAACAAATAAAAAAATCAGAAAGACAAATGATTTAACAAGTCTAGATCTAAGTTCAGTTAAGTGCCCTACAAAACTCCCAGAGTTATTGTTTTTTGTCATCTACGTTCTTTTTTTTAATTGTGGTAAAATCTTTATCTATAGGTTCGTCAAGATTAGTGATTTCATTAATATTAGACTGAACATCAGAAAAATATTTCTTAGTTGTGCTTATCCACTTTCCTAATTTTCTAAGAACAATCGGAAAGTCTTTTGGTCCAATTACTAAAATAGCGATGATTACTATAATTAATAGTTCTAACCATCCAATTTGTGGCATTTAAATTAATTTTTATTAGAATCTTCGTGGTCATCTTTTTCGTCGACACTATTGCTAGGAGCATCATCAGACAGACCATTTTTAAAACTTTTTATACCTTTAGCAACATCACCCATTAAAGAAGAAATTTTTCCACGTCCAAATAAAAGAACAACTAAAACTACTACAATGGCTATTTGCCAAAATCCAGGAAACATTAGACTATTATATACATAAATTGACGATAAATAAATCTATTTAATTATTCCTTATTGGGTGTTTCATCTATCGCTTTTTCTATATTTGAGTAAATATCTTCTTTTTTATTTTGGGATTGCTCTTTATAAAATTTCCCGGTTCCAAATATAGATGCATCTATTGTGGCAGTATCAATAAGACCAGCAGAACTTAACTCTTCTAAGTTAGGTAAATCTGTAAGACGCTGGATGTTAAAATGATGTAAAAAATTGTCTGTAGTAGCGTATTGAATGGGTTTGCCAATTGTGTCCTTCCTACCAGCCGGCTTAACCCAGTCAAGTTCCAATAAAGTTTCAATAGTATTGGTACCAAATGCAACACCACGAATTTCTTCAATTTCAGATCTTGTTACAGGTTGATGGTATACAATGATCGCTAGAGTTTCTAAGGTAGCTCTAGATAATTTTTTTTCAGTAGATTTTTGAAGTGACATTAAGTTTACTAAATCTTTAGAAGTCCTAAACGACCACTTGTCTTTTATACAAACTAAATTGATACCCCTTGAAGAATAATCAGATTGTAAATTTAATAAAATTTTTTTTATATTAGTTGTGCTTTGAACTCTTTTTTCAATGGTCTCAATATCTAAAGGTTCATCTGCAGCAAAAAGAATTGCTTCGACTTGTTTTTCTAGCTTATTTAAACTTTTTGGAAACTTAACAATATTATTAATTTGTTTGATTTTTTTTTTCATTTAAATAATTTTTTTAATAAGTATCTTTTCAAAAAGTTTTTTTTGCATTATAGTTGTAACTCCTTGCTTGGTAAGTTCTAAACTTGCAGAAAAAATACCCGCTAGACCACTTTTTTTTAGTTTTTTATTGAATGTAAAACCTTCGGGTATTAAATCTTCGATATCCTTCCAGTCAGCAATATTTTTAAAATTATTTTTTATTTGTTTTATTCCTTCTTGAGTAGTAAAAACGGGTAGTTTAGGTATGTTTATTGTTTGAAAAGCCTTTTGCATTTTTATAGTAGCGTATGTCTTTAAAAGTTCATATAAACTAACTTTATATATTGGAGTATTGATTGATTTAATTCCACCTTTCATTCCTCTATAAAATACATTTAATCCAATTCTATCTTTTTTAATTAATTGATCAGACAATAATCTAATTAATTCTAATTTTTTTAACTGTAGCTTAAGTTTTTCTGCAACTTCAAGTGCTTTGAAATCATCTTCCTCATCTTCAGGAAGTAACAATTTTGATTTCAAATAAGCAAGCCATGTAGCCATAAGCAAATATTCAGCCGCAAGTTCTAAATTTAAATCCATGGATTCTTTAATATATTCTAGAAATTGATCTGCAAGTTTTGTTATAGATATTTTTGTTAAATCAACTTTTTGAGCTTTTGCTAAATCCAATAATACTTGTAAGGGACCGGAGTAATTGGGTATTTCAACTGCTATAGAATTATTTAAATTTGATTCCATGTGTTAATTTTAACTTAAAAACTTATAAAATTCTGAAGTTTTTTTCATTGTAAATTTATCAATATACGGTGTTTCGTTCAATAATTTTTCAATCTCGTGTGTTTTTCCAGCACAATATAAAATTAAATTACATCCTGCTTTTAAAGCTAACCGTGCATTTTTTATCATATCGTATTTAAGTGCCTTCATTGAAATATCATCAGAAATTAAAATTCCTCTAAATCCAATCTCATTCCTTACTATCTTTTTTAAAATTAGGCTTGAATGCGTTGCGTTATTTTTTTTATCGATTTTAGTGTACAGAATATGTGCTGTCATTGCAAAAAAACTGGACGTGTATTTAAAACATTTAAAGTCTTTTTTTTTAAGAGATTGTAAAGTGTCGTTAACCTTAGGTAATGAAAAATGGCTGTCAGAATTAGCACCACCATGTCCTGGAATATGTTTTATAACTGTCGCTATCTTATTTTTTTTAAAAAATTTTACACATAATTTTCCTAATTCATTAACAATTAGTGGGTTTGTAGAATAGCTTCTGTTGCCTATTACCTTGTGTGTTTTTTTTTTAGTTAAATCTAGCACTGGCGATGTGGTTATGTTAATGCCGACATTTATTAAGATTTTTGATAAAGAATTAATATAAGACTTATAAAACTTAGCTCCAATATTTTTATTTAACTTATAGATATCACCAAAATATTTTTGATTAAACGGAGTGTTGTTTAAAAAACTAGAAAGTCTCGATACTTTACCACCCTCCTCGTCAATTAAAATTGGATATTTTTTATCATTCATTGTTTTCCTTATGTCTTTGGTTAGATGAATTAATTGTTTTTTAGAATAAATATTTCTCTTGAAAAGAATGATGCCCCATGGTTTTTCTTTCTTGATGATCTTTATTTCATCTTTTGTTAAAGATGGGCCAGAAATACTAACAATAGCTGCTTTTCTAATCATTTTTTTTAAATAAGTTCCAAAAATTTCTTTTTTTTTATTATTTTCATTTCTGTAACCTGAATTAAATTCAATTACATCTTGAGTATCATTTTTCAAAAAAGGTAGGTTAATTAAACTTTCTTCTATTTTTAAGTGTACGTTTTGTCTGTTTAAGTTAATTTTTTTTTGATTTTTTTCAGAAACATACGTTGAAATGACAAAAAAAATAAAAAAGAAAGTAAATAAAAAAAGGATAACTGAAAAAAAATTTTTAATCATTACATTTTAGTCGGTAAATTAACCCCTAAAATTTTCATGCCATTTTCAATTGTTAGAGAAACTATTTTAATAATAGCAAGAGTGTTATTATTTTTAATTTTGTCATTAACTATAAATTTATATTTAGGGTTTTCATTACCTTTACTCCAGTACGCATGAAATAAAATTGCAAGTTCATATAAATAAAATGGTATACGATGCGGTTCAAATTTATTAGAAGCTGCTTCAATAACTTTAGGCCAATCTAAAATTTTTCTAAATAAATTTAATTCAGGTTCATTTAAATTAAAATTTTTTTCATCAATGTTAAAGTTGTTATTGTTATCAATTTTTAAAGTTCTAAATAATGAACATATTCTAGCATAACAATACTGAACATAAAAAACTGGATTATCTCTTGTTTTTTCTAAAACTTTATCAAAATCAAAATCTAATTCAACATCGTTACTTCTGTTAAGCATCATAAATCTAATTGAGTCTTTGCTGACTTCATTTAAAAGTTCTCTGACAGATATAAAATCACCAGCTCTTTTGGACATCTTGTATGGCTGTCCATTTTTAAAAAGTTTTACAAGCTGGCAGACTTTACATATTAAAATTGTTTTATTGTTAGATAGAGCTTTTGTGGCTGCGGATATCCGTTTAATATATCCTGTATGATCGGCGCCTAAAACATTGATTAAATAATCATAATTTCTAGAAATTTTGTCTGAGTGGTAAGCAATATCATTAGCGAAATAAGTCCATGACCCATCATCTTTTTGCAAAGCTCTGTCGGTATCATCGCCAAATAATGTTGATTTAAAAATTAACCTTTTAGTCTTTTTCCAATTTTTATTTTCTTCATTTTTTGGGGGGCTTAAATAACCTTCTTCAACAAATTTATTATCTTTTAAATACTTAATAGATTTTTCTACTAAGTTTTTTTCTACTAAAGTTTTTTCTGAAATAAATTTATCATGAGAAATACCTAGCGCATTAAGATCGTCTTTTATAAGATCCATTGAATGGTTAAGGGCTTCTTTGCTCAAAAAGATAAAACCTTTTTTAAAATTATTTAGATCAATTTCTGGATACTCCAATAATATTTTTTTGGCGATATCTATTACGTAATCACCAGGGTATAAATTTTTTTTTTTTACAAACTTTTCTTTAAATTTGATTTCTCTTAATCTGAAAAAAACTGATTCTGTAAAATTTGTAATTTGATTGCCGTAGTCATTTATATAATATTCTTTAACAACTTTATTACCATTAAAAGTTAAAAGATTAGCCAATACATCGCCAAATATTGCACCTCGTGAGTGACCAACATGCATTGGACCAGTAGGATTAGCAGAAACAAATTCAATATTGTATTTTTCATTTTTATGATTTGATCCATATTCGTTATTAGATTTCAAAATGCTAAGTATTAATTTTTGATACGTTGCAGATAAAAATCTTAGATTAATAAATCCTGGACCTGCTACTTCTACGGTAGAAAAATCTTTTATATTTTCTTCTATTATTTTTTTTATTAATTTTGCTAAAATAACTGGTGATTGTTTTGTTTTTTTTGCGAGAACTAAAGCAACATTAGTTGAAAGATCAAAGTTAAATTCTAGAGGTGGAATTTCAATAACAACTCCATTCATACTTGTGTCTGACTCAATATTTAAAATTTTATAATTATCAATAATTAAAATTTTTATTTTCTTTAAATATGTATCAAAAATGTTCATTTTAAAGAATTATATAAATTAATTGCATACCTATCAGTCATCCCTGCTACAAAATCGCAAATGACTCTTTCAAGATTTTTTTTTTTTAAATTATTTTTTTTTATAAATTTCGAAGGATTTTTTTTTATCTTTAAAAATAAAAATTTAATAATTTTTTTACCTTCATTAGTTTTTTTTATTACATTCTTGCTAAAATACATATTTTTTTTTAAAAAAGATTTTATTGACGTGTCAAATAAATTCATCTCTTTGGAAAAATTAACAATTAAACCTTTGTGATTATAAACATCTTTTATAGTATTAATTTTTTCTTCTTTAATTTTTTTTTTGTATTTATTATAATATCATTGACCATTTCATTAACTATATCTCTAATAATTTGCCTGATCACTAAATCAATTCCTTTATTTTTGATAAACCTTTTATGTTTATCGATTATTTGAGATAAAATTGGAATATTTTTTAAATCATTTATTGTGTACAATTTTGCTCTCAAGCCATCCTCAAGATCATGGCTGTTGTAAGCAATATCATCTGAAATTGATGCTAGTTGAGCTTCTAATGATGCATTCAAAGAATAATTAATTTTATTTTTAAAAAAATTTTTTCCTAAGATCTTGTCAAATTTGGATAGATCTTTAACAGGGCCATTGTGTTTAACTAAACCGTCAATAGTTTCTAATGATAAATTTAGGCCTTTGAAACTGTAATATTTATTTTCAATAATATTTACTATTCTAAGAGCTTGAATATTGTGATCAAAACCACCGTATAATTTCATACAATCGTTAAGAGCACTTTCTCCAGCGTGACCAAAAGGGGTGTGCCCTAGGTCATGAGATAGACTGAGTGTTTCACAAAGGTCTTCGTTTAATTTAAAATATTTAGCAAGAGTTCTTGCAATCTGTGCAACTTCTAATGAGTGGGTGATTCTAGTCCTAAAATGGTCTCCAGAGGTGTTTACAAAAACCTGTGTTTTGTGTTTAAGCCTTCGAAAAGCAGTTGAATGTATTACCCTGTCTCTATCTCTTTGATATGGAGTACGTAAATGGCTTAAGGGTTCAAAGTAAATCCTACCTCTCGACTTAAGTGGAACTGCTAAATTTGAGAAATATGGAATTAATTTTTTTTGCATAAGAATTAGTAAAATTGTATAATACATTATTTACAAAATATGACTAATAAAATTGATTTTACAGACGAAGCAAATAAACAAATAACAAAGATAACGTCTGAACAAGGTGGAAAGTCTTTTTTTAGAATTTCAGTTCAGGGAGGAGGCTGTTCTGGCTTTAAATATAATTTTTCCTTTGATAAAAAAATTCAAATTGATGATGTTGTTTTTGACAAAACAATTATTGATAAGAATTCATTAGAGATTATTAATGGATCTGTTGTAAACTATAAAAAAGAAATGATTGGGAATTCATTCACAATTGAAAACCCAAAAGCAACATCATCATGTGGATGCGGTTTGTCATTTTCTATATAAATGAAGATTGCTTCATGGAACGTTAATTCTGTAAGAGCAAGAATACTTAATATTTTAGACTACATTAACTCGGAAAAACCAGATATTTTACTACTGCAGGAAATAAAAACAGAAAATATAAATTTTCCCTCTGAAGAATTTAAACAAATAGGCTATGATTCATATGTTTTTGGTCAAAAAAGCTATAACGGTGTTGCGTTTTTATCAAAAATAAAAATAGAAAATGTTAATCTAAGTTTCATTAAAGATGAGCTAAAACAATCACGTATTATAACTGGAGACGTGCAGTTTAAAGAAAAAAAAATAAAACTTATTAATATTTATGTTCCAAATGGTAATCCAGTAAACACTGAAAAATATGAATATAAAAAACAATGGTTAGGTAAATTTTTAAAATCAGTTAAGAAAACTTTATCAGCAGAAAAAAATATAATAATTTCTGGAGATTTTAATATTATACCAGATACAATTGATGTTTATGATCATGGTAAGTTCTCGGATGATGCATTGTACAAGATTGAAATTAGAAAATATTTCAGAGAACTGATAAATTATGGTTTTAAGGATATCTACAGACAATTAAAAAAAAACAAACAAGAATACACCTTCTGGGATTATATGGCAGGTTCTTGGCCAAAAAACTACGGGATGAGGATTGACCATTTTTTAGTTTCGGACAATTTACTAGAAGATATTAAAACAGTAAATATTAATCAAAAACCTAGAGGGAAATCAAAACCGTCAGATCATACGCCAATAGAGATAGAGATTATTTAACTCGACCGTATACATCCTGGTATCTAACAATATCTGCCTCTTTTAATACAGAGCCCAATTGAGCTTCTACTATTTTTACTGGTTCGTTGTAAATATTTTCTATTCGATGTGTTGAACCCTTTGGTACAAAAATACACTCGTTAACTTTTTTAAAGAAAATTTTTTTACCAAGTGTGATCCTCGGTTTGCCGCTAGTTACAGTCCAATGTTCCGATCTATAGTGATGTTTTTGAAGACTTATGGAAGACTTCTTGTTAATAGTCAGCTCTTTTAATAAAAAATTTTCTCCTCTAAAAAAATTTTTATAGTTACCCCACGGACGGTAGAAAGTGTTTTTTTTTATATAAGCTTGTGTCACTTTACCTTTTAAAATTTTAAATATTTCCTTCCAGCTACCGAGGTCAGACCATAACAAATTTAATTGTATAGAATTAATTTCTTTAGCTTTTTCTAGAATTGCATAGTCAAAAGATATTGCTTTTATCTTATTAAAATATTTTTTATTTAGGCTAATTGTGTTTTTTTTTAATTTACTGTTAATTGTTGCTTTAAGACAGTTTTTAAATAACAAATTTTGCATTTTTTTGGCGTTGTTAATAATAGAATCTTTTCTCGCTAAAACAATTCCAGAATTCCAGCAACCTTTTTTCAAAATAATTTTTTTAGCTTTTTTTTCGTTAGGTTTTTCAATAAATTTTATAACTTTACTAATTTTATTGTTGATTTTTTTACTTAATAAATAGCCGTAGTCAGAGCTTGGATTTTTAGGCTTAACTCCAAATAAAAATATATTTTTGTTATTTAGGTTTGGTAAATTTAACTTCAAAATTTTGTTAAACTTATCTATTTCTGGAAGGTAATGATCAGACGGAAGAAATAAAACTGGTTGATTAATCTTAATTTCACTAATTAAAATTGAACTAATAATAGCAGGTGCTGTATTTTTTTTTTTTGGCTCAAGTACTATTTTGAATTTTTTAATTTTTTTATTTTTTAAAGTTTTACGAACTAATTTTTCATAAGTTTTATTTGTACTTATAACAGGACTATCAAAAATTGGATTTTTTATTCTGTCCAGTGTTTTTCCAAAAAGTGTCCACCCTCCAAAATCTATAAATTGTTTTGATGGACTTTTTTTAAAATTTGGGAAGAGTCTAGTGCCTGCCCCACCACATAAAATAACTGGCTTAACCTTCATTTAAATATCTGCGTAACACTTAATTTCTTTTTTACCTCCGGGATGTGTGGTTGCACCTTTATAAGTTGGTCCAACTGTTTGAGCGTATTTCCATAAAGTACCGCTACCAAAGTTGATTTTTTTTGGTTTCCACTTTTTTTTTCTTGCTTTTATTTCTTTTAATGAAAGTCTTACATTTATAGTTCCTTTATTTGCA
>MDTF01001381.1_pt1 | contig 13522 bp, 17 predicted proteins | sample 811191 | NCBI WGS metagenome assembly MDTF01 (sample SAMN05326649, study PRJNA326480) | marine metagenome | isolation source: seawater | place: Southern Ocean | collected 2011
TAGGCAAGGCGCCATAATGTTGAATAATATCAGCCGCTTATGCTCAAAGTGGCTAAATCCAACGCTTTTACCGGCCGGACCTCATCTTGTCGCGGACTTCACTAAAGAAATAATCCCAATGCACAGGTACAACAACCTTGGCACAGGTATCCAGCACCGCTTTTTGCCAATACTCCTCAATGTAGTCAATGTCGTTGTTGTAAAGCCCAGGCTGACGCAGTTCATTACTCAGTAATCCAATCCCCATAAATACCACATCAGCTTCTAAGTCGTTATACCCGGCCAGGTAGCCAGCACTTGGGATCACTAAAATCGAGGCCGCTGGGTGCGCTATATGCACGCTATAGACGTCACCAGGGTCAGCATACGCTTCCCCACCCATAGCGGCATTTAGCTTTGGTTCGACCCACTTCTGACTACCTGTTTTTTCAACGTGTGGCGAGCGAAGAACCGTGACCTTAAAATTCCCTTCAGTAAACTGCGTTTTTGGCTCGGAAAGCTCCTTGTATTTCACATTACTGAGTAATTGAATGGTTTGTTCAGAGCCATATATTGTAGCGTCCGGATACGTTTCGCCGACAGATTGCACGTCCAATGCATGGTCGAAGTGAGTATGCGAAATGACAACAGCATTCAGAATGCTGATCGCAGATTTCTCTTTAAGAAAGGTTTCCACCCATTCTCGATCAGAGTGGATATCATTAATGATGTTTGACAAAAGCGATTCACGAGTAAGATAAGCATCAACCATTAGGCCGCTATCGCCATCGGTGAAATAGAGTGTCGATGTGCCTAAAAACCGACCATAAAGATCGGGTTTAACCGTCGATTCATCAACAGTCGGAATATACCTGGATGGTTGATACGCACATGCTGTCAGCAACATTGCAGCCAGTGATATTGTGAGCCGTATACTCGACATTAGTATTCCTTTACTGTTTACGTCAGGATTACCTTACTATCGACAACAAATCACTACAAAGCAAGCAACGCGCTATTTATCGACAGAAAACTCTTTTTGTACGACTTGCTTATGCAGTCGATTATTTTCTTTTTGCAGTTCAGTATTCCGGGTTTCCAGCTGCTCAATCCGAAGCGTTAAATTGGCCAGTTCTTCATCTTTTTGGCTATCAAAATTCAAACCGAACAGATCACTTAATGGATCGCTTTCCTGCACTTTCCGCACCGCGTCATTGGCTATATTGAGTTCTTTTTTCAGTTCCCTGATCTGCTTTTGTTTAGTCGTCCGCGTTTCCTTGAGTTGCTCAGTGAGCGTGTCTATCCGTGCAAATGCGTCTTTGATAGTGTCTTTAAACACTCGCACAAAGTAGCTTCGGGTACGGCTGGCAGACTTTGCGGCGCGTGCCCGAACATTGAATTTGGTCTTAGCTACAATAGGCGAAAATCCCGATAAATATTCGTAGTCTGTTGTCATTAAATGACTAAGCATTGTCACGGGCCTTACCGCAGCTTCAACGCGTTGTCGAACGACTGATTGCAATTCTTCATTCAAAGCTAAGCAGTCTGAGGGGAGGGTACTGGGGCAATACTCTAACTGTCCTGGCGCATCGTTCAGTAAGGAAATCGAATCAAGCATCTTATTCACATGATAGCGTTCCCGGGGAGTTAGAGCTCTGTTGTTAAATATGCGATAAAGCCGCGCGTAGATTTTAAAGGTAAGGGGTAGCGATGCAATAAGCAACAGGACATAAAGGGCCTTATCGTTATCGGCTATTTCCGTGACATTATTTTGTTTAAGCGCGAGTTCTACAATCAGCCAGGCATTAGACAGGGATTCGTAATTACACTCCGGCTTTTGATTACCCCATTTTAGCTCTTCGTAAACATGCTCATCGACCGTTGCAAGGGAAGCTAACATGCTTTCGATGTCTTTCTGAGCCTGAGTGGTAATTGCTAACTGATGCGCGCCGCTTTCATCGGAATGGAAGATTTGTGGGGATTCAAATTCTGGATTGACTTCTTTTGCTACCGACATAAACATACCCTGTAGTTTTGATGACGTCATTAAATGTATTAGTAGCCAATTTTCATAATGCTAACCGAGCCTTACGATAAGTCATTATTTTGCCTACTGTTTTCCCAACTATAAAAGTTAAGCCCTTTGTTTTTTAATTGTGCTTATACTCTTTTAAAAACTGATAGTTAGCGCAATACGACCACTCTTGAACTATGACAAATTGCCAAAACCATTGAACTTACTGGCCTGCAGAGCATTTAACTCTTTAACTGCCATACCAATTAGTCAGAAACGAAATGGAACGCAGAATTTTTATTTTAGTTGTTTATTGATAATAATTAGCGACTTACATCACTTCTTCACGTTATCCCGCCACCCGGCCAGTGGATTTAGATCAAGTGTGTCTTCCGCCCACCAGAGCAATGCACTAATACACTAACTGGTAAGTGGAGGAATAAGCCTATGCCTGACAAAGACACCATGCATGAATACCGGCGATTATTACTTTTAATCGCGTTATTCGGCCTTTCCCTTATCGCTCTTTCCATCATCATTTAGCATCAGAACACAATGTAGCGCGATAAGATATCCATGGCATTCTGGATTTACATTTACCAGGAGTACCTACCTTGAATACACTAAATGATATGCACCAATTCATGTTTAACGAGCTTGAACTCAAACTCAATCAAGCACTTTCTTCAACAGTCCAAAACTGGTTTACCCTGTTGCAAACAAAATCCCCCGCGGACTGCATCGATACAACCGTGCCAAAAACAGTTTTAATGACATTGGCATCTTCAGGATTTAAACTCACTCACGCATCTGTCGAATATTACCCTGGCGATTACTACGTGGCTCCTTTCGACCACCAGCAATTGAGTGGTTTCTTACCATTTGCACCACCTGAATCAGCACTACGTATGGTACTTATCAACCGGCATACCGGGACATTGCACATCCTTGCGGATTCGGCCTGGCCAATAGTCTCACTTTGTTTGTACAACGAATTCACCACCTGGACGGCTTTGGTGAATGTACTCGTTGAAAAAGCCGGCGAACCTCTTATCAAGGCATCGTCTTTGGCAGTAGATTTGACTCCAGGTGAACGGATGGAGATTGATAACGTTCACGAACCAATTGCAAAACTACGATACCTCACAAACCATATCAGTAATGGTATTCACCTTTACGCCGTAATCATGACGTTCTACCCCGGAGCATCGCCCGGTACCCCTTTCTTTCAAACCAAGCTTGAGGCTATTACTCATGCTTTACGCAATAGTCAGCACTTCGACATTGCGGACTACAACCCTAACGTCATTACTAATACCAATATCGATACTGCATCCAGCGCCGCCTAATGACTATTCTCTTCCAACACCACGGCGGCTAACGCGCTGAAAGTTGGTGTTCTGGTAAAGCCCGTAATAACTTTATACGGGCCATAGCCATAAAGAATAAGTGAATGCTTTTTTTTCGTGTTTCCTATCTCATAAAAAACGTTATTGCACCAAAGAAAGCAATCGAAATAAAGATTAACCAATGCTCAATTCTCCTTGGAGGTAAGACACCAATGCAGGACAATGTAACACCCGCTATAAGAGCAGTATTACCTTCTATAGAGAAGGGCTTTCCCCAAAGCCAAATAAAGGCAAAGTTTATTAAAGTTAGCAATGCTAGAAAGCTTGAAGCCATCTTCCAGTCTGTTTTGTTTGGTGCTCTTAAAAATGGCACTTTTGTGTCTTCATTCAATGATCAATTCCTTGCGCAATGTCGAAGCACTGTTTTGATTGAATCTCTTTGCATGCTCAAGATAAAGTTCAATATCTAGTTTTGTTAAACAGTTTTTTGGGTTTTTCTTCAAAAGATACATTAGGTAATCAAAACCCGGTGTCCCATTGATAGAACTGATAAATTCATCGATTTCCTCTTTTGAAGCTTCATCCGTAGACACCAAAAGGCTATGAGTTAGCGCTGTGTAAACGGATAAAACAGCAACCACTGGTGCATTCAAAAAGAAAATAATCTTTGATGTTATAGCTGCGTCAAAAGGAAAAAGCCAAGCTTGTAGAGGAAGTGAAAGGTATAAAAACACAAGTAGTCTCGCTGGTATAACAAAAGATTTTTTTGCTCGTTGTCTTATTAGTCTTGTTTTCACTGTGGAGATATAAAGGCTTAAGCGAAGTGGACCATTTTTAGTAAAGTTGCCGTAATCAGACGGCTGTAGTGCAACTATATTTGACAATATTCCGACAAAGCAAACTCCAGCACACGCAAAAAACAATATTTCATAATTCATACGTAATTTTCCATCACCTAATCAGGCTGTTTTTCAAGTTTAAAAAAAGACTCGCAGGGGGCATGCTTATCTCGGCACGAATGACAACAGAACAAGATTTCATATATGTACAAGCTTTCTAAGTCGCCTGTATGAACTATTTCATCGTGGCCCACAGAAGAGTCACAGTATTGGCAGTAAGGCTTTCTTGCTGCATAAGCAGAGTCAACATCCTTCCACTCCTTGTCAGTGAGCATTCTGTTACCAGAGTTTGAAAGCATCATGTTTCCTACTTTGAATCTTTATCGACCAACATATCTAATGTGCACAGTAGCTCAATACAAAATGAGCCGTATTCACTTTCCCCGGTATCGCATTGTTTCATCCCTGCATCATCCAAAACTACATTGCCGTCCGAATAGGTATAGCTGGAAAGTTTTACTCTCTCGTAGAAGTAAAGTGAAGGCTTAAAGTTATCGGGACAAAGAGATGTACCTATTAACTCCCTCGCTTCATCCTCTGTTAGCACTTTCTTCACTTCGGAGGCAAGAGCACCACTTGAACAAGCAATAATTAACGTTAGTAAAATCTTTTTCATATATCCCATACAAATGTTGCCCATTTAAACCATCTAACTTAAGTGCACTCTAGCACGTTTTTGATGTGCTGCAAATTATTCCGAATCCAATCTTTATCAATTGCGCCCCATGATTTAACAGCGTAACTGGCGTTCTTAGTCCCGCCCCGACTCTCAATAACGATATCGAGGTCAGCAAGCGCCTTTAACGTGTCCTGAAGCGTTCTACGGTGCATTTCTGTGGCATCGAGCAATGCAGGTACAGTGTTGGAGCCAGAATCAATCAGATACGCGACATAAAGCCTTCTGTAGTAGCTTGTTTTTGTTTTGCTATAGCTAGTCATTTTTCGGCGGTCTTCCCCGTTTCTTGGGTTTGGGCATCATCTTTTGAGCCACCTTTCTAATATGGTTGAAATCTACATCCGTATAGTCACGCTGCGCCTCTTCAGTCTTATGGTGGAGCAGTGTTTGAATTATACGTGATGTGTCAGGGTTATTTTTCTTCTGTAATAATCTTTGTGCGAACCGAGCAAAACTATGACGCCCAGCGTGACTGCTAGAGTTTTGGTACCCATAATCCTTATAGAGTTTTGTCAGAAGGTTTTGAACAGCAGTAGCAACCTTGTATTCCTTGCCTTTCGAGACTTTTCTAGTGAGCGAAAACGGTTGCCACATACCTCGCCAGTTACTAAGAAATACATGCGACTCAGGATCTAAGCCCCTATATTCAACTGAACCATGTTTAGCCAGCCCAATTCGATGCTTAACTCTCGCATCGAACCATTTTTCTAAATACTGTCTGTATTCACGCACATTGGGGATATGGGCTATGGCTGGATAATTACCTTTCGTTCCCTCTTTTCTCAAGCGTGTGACGTACATTAAGGAGCCATCAGGGTATAGCGCTTCTTTTATTTTCCACTGGCTCACTTCAACAGCTCTGAAGCAACTAAAATAGGTCGTTAACAACATGCATTGGTTGCGCAAGCCAATCAGCGGATCAACACCCTCGTTATCTACACGCTCGACCATATCTAGGAACTCATCTGGCGTAAGGGTTTCTGGTTGTTTAACAGTTCGCAAAGAAGGAGGGTTCCAGCGCCACTTAAAGTCTATATTTTCATCCGACATATTTATATAGGAAACTAGGTTTCCAATATCGTAGTATAAAATAACAGCACCCGTCTACAAGTCGCTAGAAATAAAGGGTGATGGGAAACGTTGAGGCACTTTGAATCTGTATTACTTAGTGTGCTACTACCAACGCAGAACAGCATCTTTGCTACCGTTGCTATGCGAATGCACAAACGAAGCAATGTCATGCACAAAGCTTTTGGTTCACCTTAATTAGTTTGTAAAACAAAGCCAGATGAACTAACTCAACATCTGTTTTTATGCCTAGTTTTTCAAACATTCGATAGCGATAGGTATTTACTGTTTTCGCTGTAATCGAAAGCTCCTTGGCTATATCAGCTGACTTTGTCCCCTTTGAGAGGAGCAAAGCTATATTGAGCTCTCTTTCTGACAGTGCCTGGAACGGCGTTTCACTAACGGATGAATTATATCGACTCAATGCTAATCGCTGTGCAACGTCTTGCGGTAAGTATCGCATACCAGCCGTTACACGTCGCACAGACTCGACCATGATATCGATAGTGACGTCTTTCGTAATGACGCCATGCACCCCAATATCCAGGAGCTGTGAAACAAGCGCTAACTGACCCGAGTCAGAAATGAAAACAATTTTAGTGCTAGGGAATCGTCGTATCAGGCGTTTAGCGGTTTCAATAGCGCCAATCCCCTGTACGCTGACATCGAGAAGTACGACATCAGGATTTAACTTCTGGCAGCATGAAACAACTTGCTCCCCTGACGCGGCTACCGCCACAACCTCGAAGTCTGTCTCAAACGACAATATGCGCTTGATCCCTGTACGAACCAATTCATGCTCATCAGCAATTAGTATTGTAATCACGCCACTCACCACTAATAGTTAAATTTCCCTAATAACTAAAAGTATAAATTGCCACTTATATTATTACAGGACGAGATATGTCCTAAATTCGCGTTAAACTCATATATACAGGCGTTCACAGCGATATTCCTTGAAATATAAGGCGATGACATACAGGATATTACCGCTATTTATCTATTAACCAGTAAGGAAAAACATGAACAAAGCAGAGTTAATTGAAGCAATTGCTGAGAAAGCAGAACTAAGTAAAGCAACTGCCGGCAAAGCACTGGATGCAACCACTGATGCCATCACAGAAGCGCTCGCCGGTGGAGACAGTATTTCACTCGTCGGATTCGGTACTTTTTCCGTCAAAGAAAGGGCAGAACGAACTGGGCGCAACCCGCAAACTGGTGAAGCATTGACCATAAAAGCGGCTCGGTTGCCAAATTTCAAGTCAGGTTCAAAGCTAAAAGATGCCTGCAATTGATTTAAATATTGTTTCATAAATCGTGGATAACACTTTAAAGCCCCTGATAGCTAGGGGCTTATTGGCCGGCCGTCAGTCGATGCTACCAATGAAACTGAATATTTCGGTTTCCATTGTTTCATAATCCGGATTATAGACTCCGCGACGGATGCTTTTAATCCCGCCATAGCGCTCTTTAAATGAATCTGTTGTTTCACCCACAACGAAAGATGGCAACACAGCCCTTTTGCATTCCTCAAACTCTTTGAAATCTTTATCTTCAAAGTAATGCTTACATTGCTTGTAGGCACCGTTGACGCCGTAATGTGGGTCAGATGGGGGAACAGATAACGCTGTATGCGCAAAGCTCTTATAATAATCGGGTAAACCTATCTCTTCTGCTTCCCTGACAAAAATATTCTGCTTACAGGCACCTTGGCCCTCATCAAAATAAGCCAGCTTTTCTTTTTTATTGGTATCAGCGTGTTGGTACCAGACCATTCTCTTTGTATCAGTCTCAGCTGAGCAGAAATACTTTAGAGCGGCCTCTGCACTGACCGTATCATCATCGGCACTAATTGCGATAAATAGCGGCAACTTGAATCGATACTTTTTATCCAGAAGGTTCTTTGTCAGCTTATAAAACTCAGCTGCTGCGTGCGTCGAGAATGTTTCGTATCGAACTGCATCCTCTTCGGGGAATACCGTAGACCATGGCACAAAATACTGTACTGCCGGTGCTAAAAATGCCAACCGGTTTTTTGCTTTGATTGCGGCTGAAATCATAACAGCCCCTTTCAATTTTTTCTCTGGGCTCTTTAGATCAGCAATGTGATTAATAAGGAGTGGCGCACCGGTGGAAAATGTCATGACGTAAAGGGAATCGACCTCATCAATTTCATCAAAGCTTCTGATCCCATATCTCGTTGTTGCCAGCCATTGCTTATACGTCATTTCAGTGGGTTTATCTGAAAGGTTTGAATCGCCAGGTACCGTGCTATGCCCAGGTAGCACAACAGCCCGGATCACAGCACATGGAAACTTAGCTCGTGTTGACGCTGCGAGACCGCGCATCAAGTAAGGGCTGTCAGTGAGACCGTGTATCAGTAAAAACCCCTTATTTGAACCACCAGCATCAACACCCTCAGGGCACAATACGTCATCGATAGGTACCTCAAAGGGCGCCCTGAATTCGACAGCATCTTCCAACGTGTAATCCCCTTGAAACTTACTGGGATCGAGACGGCCTTGCATTGCCTCACGTATTTGCTGTGTATTTGTTTGAACATACTCATCAAAAGGGATCAGTTCATTCTTCGGAGGAGTGGGTGGAGAGGGGGGTTGTAACCCATTACCAGATTCTTCTAAGTAAATCGGTCTCGGTCCAGAACTACACCCGAGAGTAAGACAGACTGTTAATAAGAAAAATACTGGCTTTATTTTTTTAAACATGCGCCTTCCTGAACTGGCTATTATTTGACCAATCTATTGCGCTTTATGGAATTTGTCCAGTTAAACTTGACCGGAACGCCTGACAGACTAAAGGGTTAATCTGTCCTTAGAAATTTGAATGGCGTCTGAAAACGGCCAATTTCCCTGTCTGATTAAGTATGTCTGTTCATTATGAATGACTAATAGGTTCGGCCCGGTTTCACCTGATTGGTTTGCCTTTAACAGGAACATACACAGATTGCTTTCGCTACTGTCATCTACCACACACATATCGACCAAGCCCAGTTCATCAGCAACATAACGTGAACTCACCATCCCCCAGGCTTCATATTCTTCGTGAGAATTGTAAAAGTGAGCTTGACTTGTGTACTCAGCGCCAACCAAAAAAACCGATCCCCATACATACCCCACACCAAGATGCAAAGCGATAGAAAGCTTACTTCGTTTCGGTTTTATCCATTCATTCCTTAACGAAAAAAGCGTGACAAGCACAGCAATACCTGTAATCAAAGTGACAAATAAAGGGCCCCAGTAGCCATCCGTAAACACTACTCTATCACCGTCACTTAAAGGCACATGCCATTGGTCACTGGTCGTCATGCTATGTTTACTCCAGAACAAATAATATTAATGTATTAACTGTCTGTTTCCCATACCGGTTACTTGCGCTCTCTTATCTCTATAATCATACAAACTTCTATCAAACTACCCACAGTCATCAGTCTCAAGTTACTTCCAAACTAATACATTTTTAAAGCCAGGTTAACTTAAAACTCGGCAATGTAGAAACCACTAATCAGGATCATTTGAGGAACACTATGAAAAAATCACTATTATCGATATTGCTTTTGCAATCTGCTTTGTCACATGCATCGGTTCATGATTGGCAAACGTCTCCGGACGCCACAATTACGTCCCCCGAATCACGTTGTGCAATCGAGCCCGGAATGAGTACTTGTACTGTATCTATCAGTTATTCATCGACTGAACATGCTTGCGTATTTGTCAAAGATGAATTCAATGTAAAAATCGCTCAATGCGGTACATCCGGAGAATTTCAAGCATCGTATATTCCGAAAAACGGGCTTGAATTTGAACTAGTACCAACGTCAACGGGCCTGCCGGTAGCAGGGACTTTCGTCCAAGCCGAAACGTCGCCAAGTTTCATGAGTGAGTCAGTGCAGGGGGTTACGTTGAATGCCCTGGACGGCGGTAATCGCTACAATATATTCAGTATTATGTACCGTCTGGCGTATGGTGATGAGGCTTGCAATGACGTCAACGGATCCACTGACAATGAAACAGTAGAGTTGCTGACTAGCACTTTGGATTTAATGGCTGCATCCGGGGTAACCTGGATAAAGATCCCGCTAAATTATAGCCAGGCTCTGTACCATACGAGTACCAATTACAATGACTCTGGGCTTACCTGCTCATACACAGATGACGACGTTCAAGGCACTATGTCTCCACATATGTTGCAGTCACTAAATACACTATTGGGGCTAATTAAAGGTTATGGTTTCAAAGTACAACTAGAGTTTTCTGGTAACTCAACTCTAGATGACCCTCTACCAAACGGTCAATGGGTAGAAAGCGTATTAACCGGCGTGCCAGCCTGGGCCATGGATTTAATATCTCTATCAAGCGGAGCCACTAGCAATGACCTTGAACAAGTCGGCTTCCTATATTCACAATTCAAAGAATCCAGTACCCCTAAATTCCGGCACTTAAACTACACATTTACGCCTGCACCACTAACGGACATTTCTAACATAGAAGAAATTGCTAATATAGTAAGGCGTTATGAAATGCCGGTGATGCCCCTTGCCATTGGCCCTGTTACACCGGAATTAGCAGGTCCAGAGTTGCTTGATGCTGAAGATGTTGCGAATGCCTACTATGCTCTCAAAATGCACCAACCCATATTCATAAACGATGTAAGCTATCGTTGGGATATTCAAAATTCATCTGACCAGTACGACCTGTATGGTCCGGGAAGTACATATACTGCGTCATTTGAAAGCCAGGAGCACTTCATTGATGATTTCATGGACTACTACTTAGATTTTAGTCACTCACAACAACAGACAACCTTTGTACGTCCGCTGCCTGTTTTTTTTGATGGTGTGGGAGTTAGTGCCTACGCAGATGACAGTTATGATCCGAAATACGAAATTTGGGAGAACGGATCACGAAGTTTGTTTCTCGAATATTCGGAGGATAATGAACTACAAACCACCCCAAACTGGGAAAATATTGCATCGGGTTTTAGCTTATTTCTAAATCTTTAATCATTATCAAAGGTAGCAACGTTCAATATTGCACGTTGCTACACTGTGAACCGGGTATGTTTAGGATGATTTTGCGCTCAGCTAATACTCCGCGTTGACCAGCTACTGGTCAACGGTTCTTGAGTGACGACTATCTGTATCCCGAAGTTTTATCGTTTGGGCCTCAATCTTCATATTATAGCGCTGGGTGGTTTGCATATTGGCATGGCGCATCAAATGTTGCGCCGTAGTCTCACCATATTCCTCAATTTTATCCGTACAAAATGTTCGTCGAAGATCGTGTGGAGCAATCGATTCAACGCCGGCACCAGCACAGGCGTCATTAATAATATACCGCACGCCTACACCACGCAGAGGCTCATCGCGTAATGTGTCGTTCTTGCTCGCTGCGGTAAAGATATGGTCGCGCTCCAATTGTGGCTGCCAAGTATCAATGTAAGCCTTCAGCGGTTCCCACGCTTCGTCCCAGAGTGGTCGCTTTGCTTGTTTATCCCCTTTACCACGGATCATCAGAGAACGGTCCTTGAAATCAATATCCTGGTATTGGATCAGCCCGATTTCGCTACGGCGAAGGCCGGCATGCAGCAATAACGCAAAGATGGCTGCATCACGCATACCGCGGCATGTTCGCAGCGTACTAAGGTACTGTGTAACCGCCTCGTGTGTTTCTTTTGGGATATATTGCCCGAGCAATGGCCGATCCACTTTTTTAACCTTGATTCTGGCGATGGCATAAATCTGATTTACATCCACTTTATTAACGTCGGCATAAAAGCTCATAACTTGCTTGAACACTGACTTATATAAATTCCGGGTCGCCTGCGAAGCCGGCGCTATTTGCTTCTGTTTGACACCAAACTTGTTGTTCACATGACGGATCACCGTCATTTCTTTAAGCGCCAAAGCAAAGTCTGAGGCTTGCTGCAGTTCCCATGGAAACGTGAAAATATTGACCTCACCATTATCAGAGACAATGTCAGGCTCTAGCATTTTAGCGACGCGTTTAATGATGTTCGTGACTTTTATGCACGATTCTGGTGAATGTAGCGACGCCAGATATTGGATAATGGGGTGTTCTCTATAGGCAGAACGCACATGAGTTTCCGACAGACCATAGCCGGTAAATAGCGCGACCTGGTCATTTTTCAGTGCCGTTTCACCTGTTTGGACCGGACTGATGTCGTATTGAGATTCACCGTTTTGCGTCACCAATGCCATTCGATTTATTCCTTCGCGCTTGCGATCTTTTCTGTCGGAAAATGGATGTTGTCAGATTTAGTTAAAAATCGTTGTAAGATTTATTTAATTGTTAACGGCTCTATTATACAGATCCTAATTACTGTCGGTAAGAGTCATTTCCGTTAGTTATGTAAACCTAATATATAGGGCAGGAAGGTCAACTGTCAACAATATCGTGTTACATCATGTTTTTCATCACCGGCAGGATAGGGCGCTAAACCATCTATTTTTAGACCATGATGTATCACGATTTAGCAAAGCTAGGGGAGGGATGTTGTATTGGCCTTTGCGTGTTACATCATTTTTTTTGTGGTACAGTCACGGAAACAATGACTTTACCTGTTAAGATCAGTATAGACCATGAGCACAAATAAAACAGATCCAATTTGGATCGAGTATCGGGACTCATTACTCGAGGCGTTTTTCTCACCACCCAATCCGAATGACTATGTGGACAAGCAAGTACCTACAGAAATCAGTGTACTCAGTCACCTGGTTCATACCACGAGCATCCGTGACGCCGTCACACTCATGCGAGGCATTGTCACAGAGGACAAAATTGAGCAGTTGCGGGTACGCTTTCGCAGCTATAAATACCGTAAAAGTAAGTCGAAAAAGACGCTGCAGCTCGAAGAAAGTACTCACCAGTGGATCATGAATGCCAAGAAAGACCATCATTTTGATACCATGGATGAGGCGCTTTATCATCTGATCAACCCTAACTATGCACAGCAACTTGAATGGAAAAGCGAACGCGCAGCCATTGCAGACACACCGCTGGACGGCGAAAGTAATTATATTTTCAGTTTGTTGAATCGGCTCTCAGCCAACGATCGCACCATGGTGTTACTGACCATTGAACGCGCCTTTATGGATGGCTGGACAACAGCCAAATCAACGCGCTCTAAAAAGCCAACGTCTCGTTCTGAAGCAACCGAAGTCTACATGCAGCCATTTAGAGACTTTGACAAAGAGAACCGAAAATGACCATAACATGCTTACTATTGCGTCGATTATCACGACAATTTAAAGATTTTTACAGCAGGAAGGGTTTTCAGGATTGGCGCACTAAACACACTATTTAAGGAAGATAATAATGTCTGTACTGACTCATACACGTTCTGACAGTTTGGGATTTTGAGTTCAACCAAACCCGACAGTCCGCAACAAGTTTATGTCCGAAAAGAGCGAAAGGACTAAACCGCTCCGCGGTAGTAGTGCCGCCCCCACCTCATTAATTATATTCTGATCTCGTTCTCCGCTTCTAAGCTGAAGGAA
>MDTF01000760.1_pt1 | contig 13521 bp, 12 predicted proteins | sample 811191 | NCBI WGS metagenome assembly MDTF01 (sample SAMN05326649, study PRJNA326480) | marine metagenome | isolation source: seawater | place: Southern Ocean | collected 2011
AAAACACCTGAAGAAACAGAAAAAACACCGGAAGAAACAAAAGAAAAAACACCTGAAGAAACAAAAGAAAAAACACCTGAAGAAACAGAAAAAACACCGGAAGAAACAAAAGAAAAAACACCTGAAGAAACGGAAAAAACACCGGAAGAAACGGAAAAAACACCGGAAGAAACAGAAAAAACACCGGAAGAAATTATAAATCCAGCTGGTATATTTTTAGAAGTAAATAGTTTCGATGAATCAATAAAACAATCAAAAAATATAGAAGATTTACACATAGACCTTAATTCACAAGAAGCGAAAGAAACAAAACAATCGAAAGAAACAAAACAATCGAAAGAAACAAAACAAGATTCCGAACAAACAAATTCACAAAATGATATAGTTTTTAACGAAGAAGAAGTAATTCAAAAACTTATAGATGGTGTCAGTTTAAATGAATTCATTATAATATCAAAATTAAAATTAAAAGATATGGATAAATCTGAATATTATACACCACGTATATCCATTATCAATAAATATAAATCATTAGTTAATAATAAATTATTACGTATCGCAATAATAAAAAAAGAAGACCGGATAAAAAAATTTTTATACAACCCAGATAAATGGTATAGTAATGAAGAAGCTTTTCTTAATTTCAAAGAAAAGCATCTAAATCCCATAATAAAAAAATTAGAAAGAAAAAAACATATCGAAGAAAGGAATAAATCAAAAAAAAGAACACAAAACGAAACACAAAACGAAACACAAAACGAAACACAAAACGAAACACAAAATGAAACACAAAATGAAACAAAAGGCGAAACAAAAGGCGAAAAAGGTGAAAAGAAAGTTGTATTAAAGATTACCGAAGTAAATCGACCTAAATTTAAAGCAAATGAATATAAAAAAGATGAAAACTGTGAAAAAATCATTGAAAATGCAAAAGATATGAATGTAGATAGTACTGGATATAATAAGTACAAAACGTGTATTGAAAAAACAAACAAAGAAAGATTGAAAGAAAATGAAATACCAGAATTGTATCCACATCTGGACGATGAAGATTTCAGTAAAAAAATTTATTTAAAAAAGGAATTTAATGAAACAAAATATGATGAAATTAAACAAGAAGATTTTGAAAATATAGAACAAAAAGTCCTTGAATTATGCAACCCAACTGAATTCCAATTATTACCCCACCAAATGTTCATACGAAATTATTTATCTTTCAATACACCTTACAATAGTATTCTTTTGTTCCATGGACTAGGTACTGGTAAAACTTGCTCTAGTATTTCAGTAACAGAAGAAATGAGGCAATATTTAAAACAAATGAATATAAAAAAGAAAATAATAATAGTTGCTAGTCCAGTTGTTCAGGAAAATTATAAAATGCAGTTATTTGATGAACGAAAATTAAAAAAAGTGGCTGGGTTATGGAATATAAAATCATGTACTGGTAATATTTTTATAAAAGAAATTAATCCAATTAATTCTAAAATTTCTAGAGAAAAATTAATTTTTCAAATAAAAAAAATTATTAAAAATTGGTATATATTTATGGGTTATACTGAATTTTCTAATTTTATAAATAGATTGATTAATAAATATAGAATTAGCGATGATGATGATGCAGAACAAATCAAAAGGAAAAAAAAAATTAATACAAAACGAATTTTCAAATCGAATGATTGTAATTGACGAGGTTCAGAATATTAGAAATACAAGTAAAATAAAAAAATCATCAAATAATTTTTTAGAACTTGTAAAATATACAGACAACCTTAAATTAATTCTTTTAACTGCCACGCCAATGTATAATGCACCTGAAGAAATTGTTTGGTTATTAAATTTAATGAATATTAATGATAATCGAGTACCAATCAGCGTATCCGATGTTTTTGATAAAGAAGGTGAATTATTAGTTGGCAACGATAATCAAGAAATTGGGAAAGAAATATTAATAAGAAAAATGCGGGGTTATGTTTCTTATGTCAGAGGTGAAAATCCTTTCACATTTCCAAATGCCATATATCCCTATGAATATAATGATGCTTTTTCAATTAAATCTTTATTGGAAACACCGCAATGGTCTTATCCGTCAAAACAAATGAATGAAAAAGATATCACAGAGCCAATAAATTTTTTAGATATTTTGATTACACCAATTGGTTATGAACAAAACGAAATGTACAATTACACAATTGGGAAATTGAAAAAAAAACACAAAATATTGGAAGAGGGACGTGGTGGTTTGCAATACACAATTATCGACGCTCCCCTACAAATATTAAACTTTGCATACCCACACCCTGACTTTATTTATGGTGAAAAAAACAATGTAAAATATAATGAATTATATGGCAAAGAAGGATTGGGAAGGATAATAGATTCAAAGAAAAAGAAAAATTATAAATATAAACCAGAGATTCTCAAAAAATATGGCAGAATTTTCTCACCAAGTGAAATTAACAAATATAGTGGTAAAATCGGTAAAATAATTTCTACTATACAAAATTCAAAAGGAATTGTATTAATTTATTCACAGTTTATCGATGGTGGATGCGTCCCCGTTGCTTTAGCACTTGAAGAAATGGGTATTACCAGGTATGATAAAAGGTTGTCTTTATTTAAAACAAAACCAGTTGATGATATTGATGCTATTACTTTAAGACCTAGAGTGGAAGGTGACAAGTTTTACCCTGCAAAATACGTTATGATTACAGGCGACCAGAATCTATCTCCTAGAAATAAAGAAGATTTGAAGGTTTGTACCGATTCTCAAAATATTAATGGTGAAATCGTAAAAGTAATAATAATATCGAAAGCGGGTAGCGAGGGTTTGGATTTTAAAAATATAAGACAAGTTCATATTTTGGAACCGTGGTATAATTTCATGAGAACATCGCAAACAATTGGTAGGGCAATTAGAAATGCAAGTCATTGCGACTTACCATATAAAGAGAGAAATGCACAAATATTTCTATATGGTACTGAATTAAAAGATAATATATATGAAGCTGTTGATTTGTACATGTATCGGTTAGCCGAGAAAAAGGGAATAAAAATAGGAAAAGTTGCCAGATTATTAAAAGAAAATGCTATAGATTGTTTATTAAATAATCCACAAACACAAATGTACCAATCTCTAGTAAATAAGACCGTTTTACAAAAAATATCAACAAATGAAGAAATAGAATATAAACTTGGAGATAGAGAAAACAGCGTTATGTGCGATTTCATGGAGTGTCAATATTCTTGTAATGTTGAAATAAATGATGATGATGTAATTAATACCACCACTTATAACAGTAGATTTTTAGTAGTAAATAGTGAAATAATTATAAAAAAAATTAAGGAACTATTTACACAAAGATATCTTTATACGAAAGAGGAATTAATTAAATTTATAAATTATTCGAAAAAGTATCCACTGGAGCAAATTAATGCAGCATTACAATATTTGATTGATAATAAAAATGAAAACCTTATTGATATGGTTGGTCGACTTGGTTTTTTGAAAAATATTAATAATATTTATTTATTCCAACCCATAGAATTAAATGAAGAAGCAAAATTAACAAATTATAAATTAAGAAACCCTATACAATTTAAACCAACAAAATTAACATTTCGTTTGAATAATTCAATTAATCGAAGAAAAATACATATCAATAAATCAGCACTTATGGAAAGGTTGAATAGAAGTTTTTTTCATATAACCAAAGAACCCACTAAAAAAAACAATGAACCACGATTTAGTTGGGAATACAACGCATCACTAGCCATTTTTAGTTTGGTTAATTACAATAATATAGATAAAGAATTATTAGTACAATTTTGCGTATTTCATATCATGGATGTTTTCTTATACAATGAAAAAATAGAAATTTTGAAAATTTTGAAAAATGAAACACCAACCGAAGAACGTTTAAATATTACTTTATTCAAACACATACAAAAATATTTTGAACAATTTTCTTTTTTTATTAAAGACAAACAATATTATATTATAAAAAACGAAAATATTGATAAATATTATTTTTCAATAATTTCTATAAACAATGGTGAAGTTGAAACAACAAAGGTTAATACATCAATATTTAAAATATTGGGAGATAAATTCAAAATTTCAATTGACGATATAAATAACAATTTTGGATTTATTGGGAAATTTAACAAATCATATGTATTTAAAATTAAAGATTTGGCTAATAAAATGAAAAATAATACAGGTCATGTATGTAGGGGCAACAAACCTGAATTAATAAAAACACTGAATCTTTTTCATAGTGAACATGGTGTTTCGAAGATGACTTTAGATAAAAAGAAAATAACGGGTATTTACGGTTTAAGTGATGAAATATTGAAACAACATCCCTTATATAATAAAGGTAGTATAAATTTGAAACCATCGCAAATATGCATTGAAATTGAATTATTGTTGCAATATTATAATTTTATAAATTTGAAAGATAAAAAATGGTTTTTCTTTTCAATTTTCGAAATATTATATGGTATTAAAGAATTACCCAAAATAACAGACGTTTCAAAAAAAATAATAAATTGAAAAAACAATTATTTAAAAATATATTATATAAAATATATATCCAATGGCGTATTCGAAACAAACTATTTACTTTAAAAATATTCTCCAAAAAGATGTCATGATACCAATATCAAACATAGGTACAAATTTAAATTCTATTTTAAAAGACACATTATCATCAAAATACGAAGGAAAATGTTTAAAAGAAGGATATATAAAAAATAATAGTATTGTAATTATTAATTATTCTTCGGGGCTACTTGAATTGGACAATGTAGTCTTTTCAGTTTCATTTGAATGCCTGATTTGTAAACCGGTCGAGGACATGAAAATAAAATGCAAAGTTGATAATGTTACCAAAGCTGGTGTGAGAGCGTCGTATCATAATAATATTGAATCGCCAATTATGGTTTTTATTGCGAGGGACCATTATTATAATAATACAACATTCACGAAAATTAAAGAAAATGATATAATTATTGTAAAAGTTATAGGAATTCGATATGAATTAAATGATAACTTTATTTATATTATTGCCGAATTGTTGAAAATTCAAAAAAAAAGAAACAAAACTAACAAAACTAACAAAACTAATAAAACTAATAAAACTATGATAAAATTATGAATAAAACTATGATAAAATTATGAATAAAACTATGAATAAAACTATGAATAAAAACTATGGAACTATGATAATTAAATTTTTTTTACTTAAAATAATTAATATATATTTTAAGTAATAATGAGTTCTATCGAAGAATTAAAAAATTTAAGAAATATTATTGATAATATTAATCCTTTATATCATTCGGAAATTTTTATTTTAATAAAAAAATATAACATGACATATAGTGAAAATAAAAATGGAATATTTATCAATATGAATAAATTGTCAAAAGAATGTATTTCGGAAATTTATAAATATTTAGAATATATAAAAAAACAAGAAAAAACATTTTCTGATGTCGAAAATATAAAACAGGAATTTAAAAAGGATTTTTTTACAGACGTCAATGATTCAGAAAATGTTGTTTTTACTAGTTAAAAAAAAAAAATCATTATAAAAAAAAATCATTATAAAAAAAACATCATTATAAAAAAATCATTATAAAAAAACATCATTATAAAAATATCATTATGATAATAATATTAAAAAAAATATTATTATTATTATAAGTAATGTCCAGTATTTTTGAAAAAACTGACTATTGTTTAAATAAAAATAATATTTCGGCTATTTTAAAAGGTAGCCTTTTTAAAAATTATAAAGATTTTTGTCAAACTACAGAGGAAACTGTACCATTTGTAAAAAAAGTACCAATTAAAAAAAAAATGTTTATAAAAGAAAAAGATAAATTATTTTGGATGCTTTATATTTTTGAAAATGGAGATTACACAATGCTTGGGAAAAACACATATTCATTTGAAATGAAAGAAAAAACCAAATTAATTAAACAAGTGAAAGAACATAAACAAGAGTTGAAACATTTTAAATTAAAAACATCGGATGTTGAAGCAGATTTATTATACAGTAAAAGAATGAATATTACTACCTTTTTTACACTATTAATTGTAAAAAATATAAACTTTTTATACTATACCGAAAATATAATTTATCAATGGAAAAAGGAAGGTAATGATAAAATGTTTATTTTAAATCATAATACGAAAGATAATATATATGTCAATGAAGATAAAGCACTCACTGATGAATATTTCAAAATATTGGGGGAAAACAGATTAATTGTTGAAAATTTAAAAAAACCAATAAGAGGTGTGTCCTCTTATAAAGTTGGTGAAATAAAAGAAATTTGTAAAAAATTAAATATTAATATTATGAAAAATTCTAATAAAAATTTTTCGAAAAAAGAATTATATGAAAAAATTGTACAAAAAATAATATAATTAAATTGATATAATTTAAAAATAAATATTAAATTATATATAGAATTATATATAGAATGAGTAATCTTTCTGATAAAAAAACACTATCAGATTATTTGGATGCATATTTAGAAAATAAGAATAAAAGAGATGAATTAGAAGTGCGTTTTGCTACAAAACGGTACAATCCATTGACAAAAATTAAATTTGATAAAACAATAGAAAAATTAAGAAATACCGGATTCGAAGTTGTTACAAAAAATGAATATCATTTAAATATCCAAACAGAATTTTTCGATGTACCCTCGGGCAAAAAAAAATATCAAATATAAGAACAACCATAAAAGGGTTATATAATATTCAAAAATATTGCAAAACAAATACATTTGACATGGATGTTATACCAGAATATATTACATTTATGCAAAAATTTCATAAATCGGTAAATAGAAGTAGAACAGACAAATTTTACCCAATTGATTATGATAATTTTGAATTTCGTTTAAATTATAAAGAGGAAAAAATGTTAAAAAGAAACCAAGGATTATTAAGTAATATTCTCAATGGTTGGCTTGATTCGAAAAAAACTTTCCGATTAATAAAAAGAACCACCTTAAAACACCCAGATTTCCCATTTCAAATAGATTGTAGTATCATTAAAACATCGAGGAATGCAAAAGGGTCCTCGTGGTTGGTACCAACTTACACGGTTGATGAATCGAATTTATTCAATAATATTGAACATTATGAAATTGAATTGGAATTAATAAATGCCGATGCATTTAAATTTTCGTCGATTGATTTAGAAGTACTATTAAAAAAAGGAATTCAACATGTGATAAGTGGTCTTCAATATTCCAATTTCCCAGTTTCATATGCCGAATTAAATAGCATCTTAAAAAATTATTTAAAATTAACTTCGAATAAATATAACGAATTGAAAGAAGATACTGAAAATAATTTAAAACGAAGAAAATCAAGAAGATATTTTATAGGCCCTTCTTCCATCAGTTTGGAAATGAATAATATTGTTCCCTTGAATAGCAATAATTCAACGAAAGAAAATATTAATTTACCATACACCGTTACTGAAAAAGCAGATGGAATAAGAAAATTACTTTATGTGGCTCCAAATAAAAAAATATATTTGATAAATATTAATTTAGAAATCGAATTCACTGGGCTTATTTGTAACAATAAAGAGTATGTGAATACTATAATTGATGGTGAACATGTAATGTATGGAAAAAATGGCGATTATATAAATAAATATCTTTGTTTTGATATTTATTGGGTTGGTGATGAAGATGTTCGTGTATACCCTTTCATTGAAATGGAAAATATGAAATACGATGCAAAAATTTCGGATAATATTTTCAGATATATTGAGATGAGAAAAGCTATATCTAAAATGGATTTTAAACCAATTACAAAGGGTTCGAAGGCTTTGAATATTGAAAGCAAAGAGTTTTATAGTAATTTAAATGGTTCTATTTTCAAACAATGTAAAATAATAATAGATAAAGAAAAAGATGGGATGTTTGAATATGAAACCGATGGTTTAATATTTACACCGATTAATAAAAGCGTCGGTTCAACTAAAAACGGTATTCTTGAAAATAATAAGACGTGGAATTTAAGTTTTAAATGGAAACCACCAGAGTTCAATACAATCGATTTCCTTGTAACTACGAAGAAAAACACAGATGGTAAGGAATTTATTGGGAATATTTTCAATGACGGTACATCCACCAATTCCGAACAAATTTCTTCATTTAAAACGATGGAATTGCGTGTTGGGTTTGATGAAAAGAAACATGGATTTTTAAACCCAATGAACGATGTTATAGATGATAATATTTTTGCAAAAAAACACGAGAAAAATAGCTACAAACCAGTGCCATTTTACCCAACCGAACCAACACCGTCCTATCCTATCCATTTATGTAATATAAAACTGAAAAGAAAGAATCAACAAATGAAAATGTTAATAGAAAACGGTATGCAAGAAATTAAAGATAAAATGATTGTTGAATTTAGATTTGATAAAGAAGCTGGAGAACATTGGCAATGGAAACCAATTCGAGTAAGATACGATAAAACTGCCGATTTTAGAAGAAATGGTCGTAATTTTGGAAACGCATATCACGTGGCACAAAGTGTTTGGCGTTCAATTAATTTCCCAATTACCGAAGAAATTATTACATCTGGTGAAAATATTGAAACTGCAAATTACGATACTAATGTTTATTACAATCGAAAATCAAAAGAAACACATACCCAAGGCTTAAGGGATTTTCATAATCGTTTCGTTAAAAGAAAAATTATCACAAGTGTCGCAAATAGCGGTGGTACATTATTGGACATGAGTGTCGGGAAAGCCGGTGATATTCAAAAATGGATAGATTCTAAATTAAGTTTTGTTTTCGGGATTGATTATGCAAAGGATAATATTGAAAATAGAATGGATGGTGCGTGTGTGCGTTATATTAAAATTAAAAGGAAACGACCAAATATATTCAATGCGTTATTTATAAATGGTAATTCAAGTATGAATATTAGAAATACCAAAGCGGCTTTCGACCCCAAAAGTAAAATGATTATTAATGCAATAATGGGTGTTGGTATAAAAGATAAAAATAAATTAGGTCTTGGTGTTTATAAAAATTGGGGCAAAGCGAAAGAGGGGTTTGATATTGTTTCAAACCAATTTTCAATACATTATTTCTTTAAAGACAACCAATCTATTAATGAATTTGTTCGAAATTGTTCGGAAAATTGTAAACTTGGTGGTTATTCTGTAGGTACGTGTTACGACGGACAACGTATTTTTAAAAGATTACAAGGGAAAGAAAAGGGAGATACAATTTTCCACATTAATGATAAAAAAAAAATATGGTCTATTACAAAAATGTATGACGAAGAAGAATTTAATCCGGATGAAACCAGTCTGGGGTATAAAATAGATGTTTACCAGGAAACAATTAATAAAAGTTTTGTCGAATATTTAGTTAATTTTGATTATTTTACAACATTGATGATTAATTATGGTTTTGTTTTGTTAAGTGTTGAAGAAGCAAATAAAATTGGACTACCATCGTCTATTGGTAGTTTTTCAGAACTGTTTAAATTAATGAATCAAAATTCTACTGGATTTGGTATGGCAAATAATATGACTGAATCTGAAAAGGATATTAGTTTCTTGAATAATTATTTTGTATTTAAGAAAATAAGAGATGTTAATGTTCCAAATGTATTTAACGTGGAAGTGTCGAAAACAATGAAAGTTGAAAATATTAATCTTGAAATGAAAAGTCGAGAAATGATTAAAAAAATTATGTCGGAAAGAATTCAAAAAGTATTTATAAAAAAATTCAAAAAGAATTTCACACTTCCTATTAAAAATTAAATTTATAAAAATTATAAAAATATAATATTTTTTAATTCAACATTTATAGCATAATAACGAGGTATTGCATGTGTATGTCCCGCAAAACGTGTTTTATCTATATCAAATAATACTGTTAGTGGCACGCCTCCTTTTAAAAGGTCATTGATTACAAAAATGCTTAATTGTTGGTACGGGGCATAAAATTGTTGGTCATTTGTTTGTATAGTAGCCGCTCTTCTACCAAATGCAATAATAGTTCCTTCCATTTTATATTTATACTTTTTTTTAAATTTTTTAAAAAAAGTATAAATATAAAATAGTTTAAAAATGCTACAAGTATTATATTACCCTTATATGACTTATTTTAGAATACCTATAAATACAAATAGAAATATATCCGATAAAAACCTAAAACTCAAATTAAATTTGAAACAAACGTCATCTCAAATTTGTAGTTTTAGTCTATCAAAATATTTAATAGAAACAAAGAAAAAGATAGATGATGTTTCAAACTTATGGGATACAATGAAGATTTATACCAATCCGTATGAATTTATACAAACAAATGTACCCAATCACCAGCTTTCTGTAAGCAAATATAAACCAATTTCTCGTGCATTTTTTAAATTACTAGAAATTTATAATTTATTCAATATTTTAGATTATGATAGACCAATTAATACATTTCATTTGGCTGAAGGGCCAGGTGGATTTATTGAAGCTACGCTATTTTTAAGAAATGAAAAACGTGATAATTATTATGGTATGACATTAATTGATAAAAATAGCAGCATACCCGGTTGGAAAAAAAGTAAGCAATTTTTAGAAAAATTTCCAAATATTATTTTAGAAGGTGGAAAAGACAACACAGGTAATTTATTCAATGAAGAAAACTTTAAATATTGTAGTCAAAAATATGGCAATTCATTGGATATCATAACAGGTGATGGTGGTATAGATTTTTCGGATGATTACAATGACCAGGAAAATCTTGCGGCTCGTTTAATTATTACTCAAATATTTTACGCATTATCAATGCAAAAAATAGGTGGGACGTTTGTTTTGAAAATGTTTGATATTTTCAATAAATGTTCAGTTGATGCAATTTATTTATTGTCTCTTTTTTACAGAAAAATTTATGTTGTAAAACCATATACTAGTAGATATGCTAATTCTGAAAAATATATTGTATGTTTGGATTTTATTAAACTACCAACCAAAGAAATTAAGATGAAATTTTGGAGTATATTAAAAATATTGAAAAGTATTGATTTTAAAAAATATAATATATCTTCCATTTTAGACATAGAACAAAATTTGTATTTTATGAATAATATTGAAGAAATTAATATAATCCTTGGACAAAGACAAATCGAAAATATCCTATTCACAATTAAAATGATTAAAAATAAAGATAAATATAATGAAAAAATATCCAAATTTAAAAGTAACAATATACAACGGTGTATAAAGTGGTGTGACAATAATGATATACAAACTAATAAATTTAAAGAAATTATTTCACCTAAAAATATATTTTTAAAAAAATAAAACATTTTTGCTTTAAAAACATTTTTGTTTCAAGAAAGATAAATAGGGTGATATAATATCTTTTATAAACCTATAATCTTGACTTATAATTATTTCATCCAAACTATCCAAATACTTTTCATCATTACTATTTTTTATTTCAATGATTTTTTCTTTAAATCTTTCATTGAATTCAGCAAATATCCCATGAACAAATTGCGTCATATTACCATTTTTTAGTAATTTATGACTCGATTCTATTTCAAGGATATCACCCAAATGTCTTTTTTCACTATAATAAAATCCATAATAGTAAAATATTACAAATGGATACATATAACAGAAACCTCTCCAATCGCTACTTTGAAGATTTGCACCCAAATAAGTATCTGACGAATCACCTTTGTATTCAACAATTTGTTTACATGTAAATGTATTAATATATTCCACGATTTTCTTCATTAAAGCAACGTCAACACCTTCTTTATATATTGTAGTTTTAATTCTAGTACTTGATAATATCTCTTCAACTTCGTGATTTGTATCGTGTCCATGAGAATTAATTATGAAACCTTTATAATGGCCTTTATAAGGTTGGAATATTATTGAAATAGCGTGTTTATAGAAGTTCTCACCAGCCGTTGGATTATACCCATAGCCACAAAGTATAACGTTTAAAAAGATTGCTTTGTTTTTTGAAATGTCGTCTATTATTTTATCGATTAATGGTATCAAATAATAAATGTCGTTTTCATAATAACTAGCAAAACATTCATCCAAACCAATATTGTTAATTAATATATTATGTAATTCAATAGTTGTTGATGTATATGATATTTTATCATTATTTTTAAACATTTTACTTGTAAAATGTATTCTTATATGTGCTTCTGTATTTGGATAACCGGCATCCAATTCTAGAAGGGACGACTGTTTTTTTATTGTAGAATATTTCTTCTGTGGTTTTTTACAAATGAATTGTAAAAGTGGTTTCATATTTAGAGAGAATTATCCAACCATTTAATTTCAAACTAGATAAATCAATTTTTAATATTATCATTCAAATATTCTTCGCGTCTAATATACGCATTATAAAAATGTTGCAATGTTTTAAATTTAAACCCGTTTTCACAAATAACAATATCTTTATATTGGTAACCAACAACATTATCCTTCGTAAAGCACAGAATTATTTTATTTAAATAAACCATTTTATTATATAGTATTTCATTTTATTATTTATTTCAATTTATTTTAATATTTATTTTAATATTTATTTTAATATTTCTCTCTAATAAGTATGAAGCAACCTAAAAGAACAAATAACACAAAAAAAAATAAACAAAAAAAAATAAATAAAACCAAAAAACAAATGAAATGTTTCGAATATAAACCAAAAAACTTTATATTTGGATATGGAAGTTTAATTTCATCAGAGTCAAGAATTTATACAGGAAAAGGCTATATAGGAGACCCAATACCGGTAGAAATATCAAAGAAAACTGGGTATAGACGTGTATGGGTATGTAAGAAAAGTAAATTTGGTGATAAAAGTTATTTGGCTTTAAAAAAATCAAAAAAACCAACAAATATTGGAGGCGTTATATGTCCAATTTTTAAATGTATAGAAAATTTCGATAAACGCGAGAAAGGGTACAAACGCGTAAAAATCAAAATAAATACAAAAGCAAAAAGAAAATTAATAAAAAGTATATCTTGGCAAAATTTACCAAATTACAATTTCAATATTTTCATGTACGTTGATAATAAATCTAAACCACCCAATAAAAAATGCCCCATATCACAACGTTATTTAGATGTTGTTCTGTCTGGAAGTTTAGAATATGGGATAAAATTTGCAAAACATTTTTTAAAGAACACTAAATGGGAAGATGACAATGGAGATGTTTTTTTAGTAAATGACCGGAAAAAGAAAAATCCAAGGAAATATGATTTGAAATATATAAATTATAAAAGAATTGATAGAATAATGAAAGAAACTATACCACAATGTTTTAAAAAAAGAGTATAAAAATATAAATAATACATCTAATATCCACCATATGTGTTACCACTGCTACCACTACTGCTTTGGTTAGTACTGCTTTGGTTAGTACTGCTTTGGTTAGTACTGCTTTGGTTAGTACTACTTTGGTTAGTACTACTTTGGTTAGTACTA
>MDTF01002384.1_pt1 | contig 13514 bp, 11 predicted proteins | sample 811191 | NCBI WGS metagenome assembly MDTF01 (sample SAMN05326649, study PRJNA326480) | marine metagenome | isolation source: seawater | place: Southern Ocean | collected 2011
CATCGGTTTAAACTAAAGATTGGAAATACAGTGTGTCCTTTGCTGTAACGTGAGCTGTAACATGGGCTGTGACACAGGCTGTAAAGTAGGCGGTGGCCTTCTTTAAATAGTCAGCAGCCGTTCCTCGACTTAAGGCAAATGTCGCGCTAGGGCGCACCAATATTCAACACCAAATTTCAGGGCTTGATCGTTAAAGTCATAGGAGGGATTGTGCAAGGGCTGCCCGTAATTCTTATGCCCCTGACCATTACCCATCAGAATGTAAGCGCCGGGCTTAAAGTTAAGCATCTGCGCAAAGTCTTCAGAGAAACTAACACGACCAAATTCGGCATCTGCCGTGGCACCAGATAGGGTATTTGCGACCTTGGCACACACCGCTGCGTGTTCCGGGCTGTTTATTAATGGGACGAAAGAGGTCGAATAGTCAAACCTATACTCAGCTCCATAGGCGTCGCAGTTAGCACGGACAATAGCCTCCATTCGACTTCTGATGGATTCGCTTATATGTTTTTCAAAGCCCCGACAGTCGCCCGTAATACTAACCTGCGAGGCGATAACATTCCTTGCGCCGTCAGTGCTAAAGTCAGTTACCGAGACTACGGCGTGCTCTGAGGGAGCAATGGCTCTTGATACGATGTTTTGAAGATCAGAGACAATCTTTGCGCCGATAACAAGTGCATCGATAACTTTTTCGGGCATGGAAGAATGTCCACCCTTGCCGAGGATAGATATTTCGAAATTATCTTCAAACGCGCAGAAAGCCCCCGGATTAATAGCAAACTCACCCACAGCCAACCCAGGTAGATTGTGTAATCCGTAGATTGCATCCATTTGAAACCGGTCAAACAAACCCGCCTCAATCATTGCCAGCGCGCCATTACCATTTTCTTCATCTGGCTGAAAAATGAAGTGAATCTCTCGATCACAATCATTGCTTAGTGCCAACAGTTTGGCCGCACCCAACAGCATGGTTGAATGTCCGTCGTGGCCGCACCCATGAAATCGCCCAGGCGAGATGGAAGCATGCTCGAAGGTGTTCGCCTCACTGATGGGAAGAGCATCCATGTCGGCTCTAAACCCTATCGGCCTCACCCCGCTGCCCTTATTCAGCGAAGCCACTATGCCGTTTCTTCCAACCTCAGTTATGACGTCCAATCCCGCGTCTCGTAACTCATCCGCAATGAGCTTGCTGGTTCTGCTAACATCAAATGCTAGCTCTGGATTTTGATGTAGCCGTTTTCGAAATAGCACCAATTGCGCAATGAAGCTTTGATCTGTTGAAATCATTGAATTAGAAACTCCCCTCACTAGCAATTGCTAAACAGATCGACCCGTCGGGAATCGCAAGTTTTTCCTTTGAATCCAACTCCGAATTTATCAATATCGCAGCAATGCCCGCAGCTCCTGAAGGGGTGGTAAAAAGTTCATGCTGGGCCAAGTAATCAACTGCTGTAGCTGCCTCATCATCACTTACGCAAACAAAATCGTCAGCGAGATCATTTAATATATCAAATGCAATTAGTGAAGGTTCCTTGCAATCTAGCCTGCCCATTGAGGAAATTGGGCCACTGATTTTTGTTAGTCGGCCTTGTTTGTGGCTCTCAAATAGACACGGCGCTGCTTGAGGCTCCACAACGATGATTCTAGGTTGGTGCTTCCATTTTTTACGAATCTCGAAAGCGATACTCGCAGCCAGCCCGCCAACCCCAGCTTGAAGAAACACATGAGTCGGCCAGCTGTCATCGTGTAAAAAACCTTGTCGCATTTCCTCAGCGACTACCGAATACCCCTCCATAACTAGCATAGGTAGGTGGCAATACCCCGGCCAAGAGCTATCAGCGAGTAAAACCTGCCCTTCTGAATTTTCATCCATGGCAGCAAGCATACTTTGCTCGTATGTCGCACCGGAGCGAATCACAGCCGCGCCAAGGGCTGAGAGCCTCTGAGCGAAAGATGTTGGGACAGATCGCGCTATATGAACGCGGCATCCAGCATTGAACAGCTCAGCGCCTTTTGCCACTGCCATTCCGTGATTACCGGCACTGGCACAAACGAAAGTAAACTTGCTGCTCCAGCTTTGAATTTCTGGATCGATTAATCGATGGGCCGGCAATTCAAAGCCATTCTCTTTTTGCCACTGTTCAAGAAGAAACTTAGCAACGGCATAAATCCCGCCTAAGGCTTTGAAAGAGCCAAGCCCCATCCGGTTTGTTTCATCTTTAACTAGCAAACGAAGGTTATTGTGCGCAGGGATCTCCACAATCGGGGTTTGTTTGTATGCTGGGCAAATCTTTAATAGAGCTAAAGGCCGGCTGACATCAAGTGATAACTTATAATCCATAAGGCGCAGGATACTATGGATTCTCTGCGATGGGGATGCTTGGCGTATGATGAAGTCGAGAACAAGTCCGTTTCGAAAATATGCCACTATTATTTTTTATATCAATTCTTTAGCTGAAAACCACTTGGCCAAAAAATGGAAATATCAATTGAAAAAGAGCACCGCTTAGCAAAAAGGTCGCAAAACAAGCGCCCTGCGCCGTCACGATCTAGGTTGTTACGTATGTTGAGAGTAAACTATGAATTAGAGACCATTTGGCCCGATGAAGCTAAACTGAAATAGACGCCATTAGGAATAGAACCAATCCTTTTAATTGCTAAATAAGAATGAGTAATTATGAATCTAGAAAAGTCTAAAAAAAGAATATCAAAGAAAGCAAAGATGGGATTTCACGGCTATCCGACTCTCCAAATCAGCTATCTAGGACCAAACGAGAAGCTGGCAAATGAGGTGCTCCTTAAATTCATATTAGAGGAAGGAGTAGAGCCACAAATAGAAAGGTTTACCACCACCGGCGACATACGAGAAGATGAAACTATTCAATCTGCAATCGTAAAGATGATAGAGAGATCAGCGGCACAAACAGTTGTCTTAACCGACGGCGTAAAGTTAACGAAATGAAATAGCCATCAAAGCTGAATGCCAGCGGACACTATTCAATAACTAGCATTAGAAATAAATGGGGGCAGAGTAAAAATACAGCAGTTTCGATTGAATGAACCCTAGTAAGATTAATCAGCATTCTGGCTGAGCCAAATTACTCTCCCGCCGAGCATTGCTTCGCTGCATCTACAGCGAAACCAAGGAATACGAATAGTTGGATAGCGTATAAGTACTTCTAACAAGCAGCTGAAGCTATTGGCGCCCCAAGAACATAAAAAAAATCATTTCCGATAAACCAAAACGACAACTAATAGCGTAGTATAGGGGTGCGTGAAAAGACACATACCCCCCAAGGGCACGCCTCTCCACAGCTCAAATTAGAAATTACCGCGGCGCACCAGGCGATCCGGCTATGATTCCAGATCTAAACCCTACGCGGTTTATAATTTGGGCCTAACGTCGAATTTCCTTGAGCTCCCTATGCTGAGTTAGATGATCAGGCATCCTTCCTAACCGGAAATCGCGCTTAGGGTCTGGGTCTAGGCATGCAAAGTATCCGCTCATTTAGAGAAAGGAATTAAATTTAATCAAAGGTGGAAAATGTGAAGTATTTTAAAGTTGTTTTAGTTGCCATATCGATCATACAAGGTAGTTTTGCTCTAGCTGAAAACTACGAGGTCAAGATGTTGAACACAGGAACCGACGGAGTTATGGTCTTCGAACCTGCAATGTTAAAAGTTGAGCTAGGCGATTCCGTCACCTTTAAGTCAACTAACCCGGGCCACAACTCAGCCTCAATGGCCGGCATGATTCCAGAAGGCGCAGAGGCTTGGAACGGCGGAATGAGCGCAGATATTACTGTGAACTTTGAAACAGAAGGCGTTTATGTCTACCAATGCACCCCTCACATGATGATGGCAATGGTAGGTGTAATTCAAGTTGGAACTGGGGATAATCTAGCGGCGATTAAAACAAAAGCGACAGAGAAAAAGTCTGCTTTCGTAATGTCACCTGACAGGCTCGACGGCTATCTAAATCAGTTATAATATCTGAACAAATGACTAAGGCAGCGATGCTGTCTTAGCCATATTTCAGATCCTCGCAAGCCAATACTAGCCCTGACAAAATTCGAACAACAGAACAGCGATCTTGATGTGTAAGCGCCGCCATCTCCTTATCTAAGACCCTACGGCAGGCAGTTCGTTTCCCCCTCCAGTCAAGCCTCGTTCAACAAATTCAAAAACTAAATAACGTCAGTACATTCGAATAGGCCTATCTCCAGGTATGTATTAATAAAATACATTTTGTCACATAATGTAGATCGAATATGTTGATTGATTCGCATTATCATATGGAAAAGGAGTCTTTGTGAAAATCGATAAACTAGAAAAATATTTTGAAGTTGAAAAGGTTATCTTCCACAGCCTTGATATTGCACTCTATAACGTAAGTGCGATTGTTGAGGGAAAGGAGTACACAATCACCGATAAAAAAGGCAAACCGTTGAAAAGTCACAATTTAGTCAGCTTACAAAAGCAATTAAAAAATGTGAAATCTAAAGAGAACGTTTTACGACAGGTGAGCGCTTACGATGAAATGATCGGCGGCCCGGTAAAAACATCCAATGAAATGGAAGTCCCCTTGGGAGACAATAAGCTATATTGAGCTGCGCGCTCGGTTAATGTGACAGAAGAAGCTTACGTTATTGAGTTAAAAGACCTGTGAAATAGCAGCCTATTGTCATTTATTTCCAACCCTACTCCAGCTTTTTGCTGGCCTACTATAAATGAGGTCTGCACTTTTGAGTACCGTGCTCGTAAACAATGAAATTATGAGTTAATAATTTCAGCCAACACATCTTCTATTGCCTGTGAGTATAGTTTTAATTCGTCCCAAGGCAACTAAACACGGCACTGCTACTTTTAACGTATTAACTCTTCAATCTAAATCTTCGTAATGATTTACTCGGGTATTTTGATGCCATGCACAGCTCATCGAGCCAAAGATCGACGCTGGGTTGACCTGCAGTATTTATGCACCATACCGCAGGTGTGATTGCCGCGCTCAGTCTGCTGATGGGTTGAGGCATACTGTTGTTTAAACGCCAAGCCCGTAGCTTTTGGCTTGACGCCAACGCCAAGCACGCCGAAGAGACTATAGAGTTATCCAGCTATAGGGTCCGGATTAAGATTTAGATACAGCCGAAGGCTATATTGGCTCCCAATTTGGCATATCCAAACCCCTTCTCGACAGACAGCGCTTCACAGAGTGCTCAACTAGGCATATCTGAATCAAATGAGAAAAGGCTTGCACCTGCAGTAGGGTCAACCTCTATACTAATCTATCAAAGGTCAAAAAAATTGAGCCACTACAGATTAGAGCACCAAAATATGGGCTTTATACCCTTACTTTCGAGTTTATAGGCACCCTTATGAACAAGAATATCCTCCGTCGTGCTAGTGTTTTTTCACTACTGGCGATGACTATTGTTCTGTCGTTATCAGTAAAGGCAGCTACGCTCGAGTCCGAGATGTCTCAAGTCACCTTGTTTGTAGAGGGAATGATGAAAAGTCGTGGCGGCGTCACTTGACTAAGCTGACCATCGAGCGTCGTAGCAGCTCTGTCAGAGTTGCCAGGAATAAAGTCGGACGAAGATGTTGAGATGATACTCGATAGGGACGCGTTTACTATCGAGTATGACGGAACACTAACCACACTTGACGATATGTACTCAGCAATACTAGATCTGGGCTATGTACCCCGATTAGCCTCAGAGAAAGTTTCAAATGCTGATACTCAGGTTGCAAATGGTGAAGTCCCACAGCCCATCGCTGACGCTTTGATACAAGCGAGGGCGATGAGTAAAATTTTACTAGTCGATTTCTTTGCTGAGTGGTGTCTCGCGTGCAAGGCGTTAGATGAACAAACCCTAAGCAGTGAGAAGGTTCAATCGGCTCTTGCGGGTTATATTTTCGTTAAAGTGGATACCGATCAATTTCCTCAGAGTGCAGTGTATTACGACGTAGTTGGCATGCCGACGCTTCTTGTACTTGATGCACAGGGTAATGAGGCGTTTCGGTCAGTGGGCTCAATTTCGGCAGCTGATCTATCCAAAACGCTCGAAAGCCTTAATCCTCGCTAACACCTTGTCTTGCTGAGTATTAGTTACGCTTATCCTGATAAGTAGGTTTATTGATAAGTAGGTTCATTAATAAATAGGCACAGAGGAAGAATCCATTGGTGGGGTTAACATCAGAGGGAAATAGGCTCTCTTACTAGTTGGCAATAACTTCACTTTCCCGGCGGTGCTTAAGCGGCCTGAGTGGCTGTCGAACTCTCAGCCTACTCGTTCAAAGATTTAAAGCGGTGTATTGCACACTCAAAAACAATGAATTCTAGCCTTCGCAAGCCTCTATCGTGTGTCTACGTGGGAATGAACTCGCTTGAATGAGTAGGTTGGTTAGTACATCAACTTATTTATCTTATATTGGCTAACGCCCCACAGCGGCAACTGCAGCAGGTTTATTTGGCTATGATTAATAGCCAAAAATCCCGCCAAATCGATAAGATAATGCTCTCTAATATTAGCGCAACCGCATGAAATCAATCACTCGTTGGGATAAATTACTAATTAAGGCCATAGAAACTATTGGCTCGATCTTACTGGCATTTCCAATTGATGCGTGGTGGTAGAAGAGAACTTTAACAGCTGTATCGAGAACGGTTACTTGGCGATTTGGAGTTAAATCCAGTGAGCGCCAATCAGTCAAGTCAGCGGCGTCAATCGCCTAGTAGCTTAAAGTTAACCCCGTAGAGTTGTTCGCGACTAACTCAGTATGTTGGGCTTCTATATCATGGCGAGAAGTCGTAATTTGGCAACGGCTGGACGTTAAGCTGTTAAACTATTACTGTTCCCTTCTATTCACAACATACCCCTCATTTCCCGGATATTAGTATGAACGATGAGATCAATTACAAAAATAACCCCCTGCACGGTCTTAGCTTAAAGAACTTGTTGATCGAAATAGTCGACCACTACGGCTTTGAAATTCTCTTTGCCTACATAAACATGAATTGCTTTAAGACCAACCCTAACATTGCATCCTGTGTGAAGTTTCTTAAAAAAACAGATTGGGCGTGTGAAAAAGTTGAGGCTTTCTACTTGTATGAGTATAAAAACCTACCCAAAGCGTCTTCCGAGCAGTTTTTATTGCCTCCCAGAGATCGGATTATTCCAGAAGATCAAGCACCGGCTGAGCCTAGTGAGCTGAGTTTGGACGATGCGGAGCGATTGCGCGAAAAACGCGCAGAAAAAGCTGCAGCCTACGATCAAGGTGCTGGCCATCACCGTCCAAGCTCGGGCAAGAGTTATGGCGCTCAACGACCCCGTTACTCCGCCCCTCGAGATAACAACCGCTCCCGAAAGGGGGATCATGAATCCTTGAAATCGCCAGCATCACCCGCTGAAGCAGATGCTGACCCTTGGGCAAACGCGAGAAACAAACTCAAGCACTAAGCCTGCGCAAGGTATGACTGTTAAATAGGGTAATAAATAGGGTCACAGTGGAAATACCGCTCTGACCCATCGCTTTGTCCACCTTTAGCTAAAGATCACTTTTTTACTATTTTAGCAGTGCCCCCGCTCGTTTCTCATGGCAGGAGCAGGATTTTGACCTTTTTTAGAATATTCCGGTGATAGTTTCTTCATTTATCCTCGCGTTTCCATACGAAAATCTAGTATCATGCTGCACCTTTTTTTCACCTAAATAACTAACCTTCGAGCCGCACAATGACTGATTTATCACTATATAGAAACATAGGTATTTTCGCCCACGTTGATGCCGGTAAAACAACCACTACAGAGCGCATTCTTAAACTAACCGGTAAAATCCATAAAACCGGAGAAGTGCATGATGGTGCCGCAACAACAGATTTCATGGATCAGGAGAAAGAACGCGGAATCACTATTCAGTCTGCGGCGACCACCTGTTTCTGGAAAGACCACCGTTTCAATATTATTGATACCCCAGGTCACGTTGATTTCACTATTGAGGTGTATCGCTCCCTTAAAGTGCTAGATGGCGGCGTAGGTGTTTTTTGCGGTTCAGGCGGCGTTGAGCCTCAGTCAGAGACTAACTGGCGCTATGCCAATGAGTCAGAGGTCTCGCGCATTATCTTCGTTAACAAGCTGGATCGCGTAGGCGCAGACTTCCTCAAAGTTGTTAAGCAGGTCAAAACCGTTCTTGGCGCAAACCCTCTAGTCATGGTTTTACCCATCGGTACTGAAGACGATTTCATCGGTATAGTTGACCTCCTCACACGCAAATCACATATTTGGCCTGATCCGGGCAACCCTGACAAGTTCGAAATTGGCGATGTGCCGGAAGATATGGTTGATCAGGTAGAGGAATACCGTGAACAATTAATTGAAATGGCAGTTGAGCAAGATGATGATTTGATGGAGTCCTATCTAGACGGCGAAGAGCCATCGATAGATGACATTAAGCGCTGCATCCGCAAGGGCACAATCGCCCTGGACTTCTTCCCTACTTATTGCGGTTCTGCGTTCAAAGACAAAGGCATTCAATTGATATTGGATGCGGTGGTTGATTACCTCCCCAATCCAACTGAAGTTAAACCTCAGCCTTTAACCGATGACGAAGGCGAACCCAATGGCGAATTTGCCCTGGTTTCAGTAGCTGAACCCTTTCGCGCATTGGCGTTCAAAATCATGGACGACCGCTTTGGCGCTCTAACCTTTGTTCGGGTGTATTCCGGCGTATTAAACAAAGGCGACACCATTTTAAATTCATTTACAGGCAAATCCGAGCGCATTGGCCGCATGGTAGAAATGCATGCCGATGACCGTAGTGAAATTGACAGAGCGCAAGCCGGTGACATTATTGCGATCGTTGGCATGAAAAATGTGCAAACAGGGCAAACCTTATGTAGCAAGGATAACCCTTGTACTCTGGAACCGATGATTTTCCCAGACCCGGTTATCTCAATCGCGGTATCACCAAAAGACAAGAGCAGTGTTGAGAAAATGAGCATCGCAATTGGCAAAATGGTAGCGGAAGATCCTTCTTTTCGGGTTGAGACAGACCTAGATTCCGGCGAAACCATTCTCAAAGGAATGGGCGAGCTGCACCTTGATATTAAAGTCGATATATTAAATCGTACTTACGGTGTTGAACTGGAAGTAGGCGCGCCTCAGGTAGCCTACCGTGAAACAATTACGCAGGAAATTGAAGACACCTACACTCACAAGAAGCAGTCGGGTGGTTCCGGTCAATTTGGTAAGATCGATTACCGTATTAAGCCCGGCGAACCTGGCACCGGCTACGTATTTAGCTCCAAGGTTGTGGGCGGCAACGTACCGAAAGAATTCTTCCCTGCTATTGAGAAAGGTTTCAAAGGCATGATGGAAAATGGACCAATAGCTGGCTTCCCGGTACTGGACATAGAAATCGAACTGTATGACGGCGGCTTCCACGCAGTTGATTCATCGGCAATAGCCTTCGAGCTTGCTGCAAGAGGCGCTTACCGTCAGTCAATGTCTAAAGCTGGACCAGAGCTAATCGAGCCGATCATGAAGGTAGATGTATTTACCCCGGAAGATCACATGGGCGATGTAATTGGCGATTTAAACCGTCGTCGCGGCATGATTAAAGATCAGGACACCGGCACCACTGGTATTCGCATCAAAGCCGACGTGCCGCTTGCAGAAATGTTTGGCTACATTGGCAGTCTGCGAACAATGACTTCAGGTCGCGGTCAGTTCTCTATGGAATTCTCTCATTACCTGCAGTGTCCAAGGTCAGTCTCAGACAGCGTTGTTGCCGCTGAGAAAGAAAGACAGGAAGCAAAATCCAAGAAGTAGATTAAAATTCTTGCTTTTAAAGGCTCCGATAATGAACTTTATCGGGGCCTTTTTTATAGGGGATATAGAAATAGCGCAGCATTCAATCACTAGCATCCCAACCAAAAAAACTGCGAAAAACAAGCTGGAGGACACTAATAGTTTTACAGGAGAAGAGTTGAAAGCAATTTCTGGGCACTCAATTCAAATGGCGCCGCCAAAATGTTTTTACAACTCTTAAAAGAGCTGACGGTTAACCGCTAGTTTCTCGGGCGCATTTCGAATGCCAAAATGGCCGGTCTTTTGAGCTCCCCGAAACTACAAACTTATGAACTCAACTTCGAAGCATTGTGATGCCACCTAAACCCCGTTTCGATATTAATAAAGGACTCCCTGCTGGTTGGCGTCACAAGCATGGAGCGTATCACTACCGCCCCCCTGTTCAACTAAGAGATCGATGAGACCGAGGCAGAATATCGGCTTGCAGTGACGCTTAGCGAAGCCTATAGGGTTTGGACGGCCAAACTTGAAATATACTCAGATGTTCAAAACATGGGCAATTTTCTCGATCGCTACGCACATGAAGTTATTCCACTTAAGGCGCCTAGAACGCAAGCGTCAAACTTAGCCTCAATACGAAAACTGAAATCTGTTTTTGGTGAAATGCCAATCGAAGCGGTTAAGCCAAAGCACGGTTATCAATTTAAAGATATTCGATGCAAGCAAGGAAAAACTGCTGCTAATAGAGATATCGAAGTAGACAGTGTCGTCACTCTTTATAATTAATGATGGAGTAAATAACTGACTATTCACCTATTGCGCTTTTTCAGGAGGACTAAGCAACACGGCGCTGCTTATACTTAATCTCTGATTAGGCAGAACTATTTGCCCGTAACTATCTGCCCGTAACCATCTGCCTGTAACCATCTGCCCGTAACCAGAGTCGCTATCCAGTAGAAATGCATCTACGTCGAAGGCTTCGCGCTTGTATCCCACACTAATAAGATAAAAGCATGGTTTTTGATACATCTACTTTCCAAGACATTTCCGCGCGTGAGGTACTGGATGACGAGTTGATTACTGAAAGATTTTTGGGAGTGATGCAGTCTACATCAGCAGCTGCAACGAATTGCGCTTGAACGCTAGATAACACGAACAACGCAATTATCAATAACTTTTTCAATGCAGACTCCTCATGCTTTAATACTCTATTACCAAACCACCTCATATAAGCCCCAATCAACACCACTGGGCGCATCAAAGCTTCTAATGAAATAACCCTGCTTAATCTTAATATCAGCGGGCCGGGTTTATCTGGCTGACATGCTATATTCTAGTATTCAACGATGTTCCGCTGAAAAACTTGCCAGTAATACCATTTCGCCACCACCTTCTCGGCGCCATCTTTAGCAACGGTTTTTGTAATGGCATCTCTGCCTAAAATCTCAGTGAGTTCCGCAGGGTCACGAACCAACACTGCCGTCATCTCATAAATACTGCCGTTGATTTTTAGACGTACCCGAGGATCGCGCTCCACGTTAGCCCACCACTGTTTGTAGTTAGGAAACTCGCCCTCTAATCTTGCATCTCTCGCACTACCACCGATATACATTTTTTCACCACGAGGAGTCGGCAGTATCGTGACCGAGTATGGTATGCCATACCACGTTTGAGTTTCTAACATTATGGTATTACCGCGTTCTGGGTGAGCCACATCTAAAACCCAATCCCAATTATCAATCGGCTCTTTTACAACTTCACCAGAAAGCCACAATCCGGGCAACGTCATTCTGCCTCTCTCATTGTATTCTTGTGTTGTGTAATCCATGTACTCGGGGTCGAGTCCTAAAATACGCAGAGTGAGTAAAGCACTTAATGAAAGAAAACCAATACTTAGTAGTATTTTTCCTAGTTTGCTCATGAGTATTTAGTCCTTTTCTTATGAGTTTTTCACAGATCATTAGCTATAGCGATGCCTAAGTGTCTGACATAAGGCACATGAATTTTGCTCAATCTTAATGTCAGCAGGCCGGTCTTATCTGGCTGATATGCTGCTTGCTCAGATCGACTCAACGCTGTCTTGTTATAATAACTACGTTGCCACCATGCACAGCTTCCAGCACCACTAGGCGCATCAATGCTCCTAATCGGATAACCCCGCTCAATCTTGATGTCAACAGACGGGGTTTATCTGGCTGATGCGCTCCACGATACCAATCAACCTTTAAAGTAGCACAGTAACTCACACGCGTGGCTCACCCGCATTTGGTGGCTTCAAATGAACTATCTTCACTTATGATTTCGCCCAACCTATTACGTTAGGTGCGTCTATACTCTTTAAAAGACAGCCTTGCTTAATCTTGATGTCGGCTGGTGAGCCATGTCTATCCGACACACTACTTGCCCAACCACCTAGCTCGTCTCTAATGTCTTTAGGGCGCTCCACGTTGCGTAATCGTGAAGTAAAAGTGTTCCTAAAGCTATGACAACTCGGCGCATCTTGGCCAGTGTTGATCGTATACGCTTGTTTGCCACTGCGGTGCTGCGGTGTTCTTCGTGGATTTTTTAACCTCGTCGATATAGTACCGATATGGCCGCCTAATATTCACGGTTTACCGCAGCTTTGCACGGCCCATGAATGAGAAACCACGATGAATCGTAGAACTGTCCTCAAATATGAGGAAACTCCATGTAGGACAGTCTGAGGTCCCCTTATTCAAGATTCACGGGACCCTCGGTATCTGAAACGGCTCTATATTGGGCATTTAAACTTATGTTTTGTTATGGAAGACTTGAAAGGAAAACTTAGCTCAAAGCGGAGATAAATGTCCCCTGGGGCGCATATAGAAATGTTATGTACACAGACACAGGTGAAGAAGATTGAATCCAGCTGACATTTCACAAGCTTGGATTTCCATGTTCGGGACTTCAATGGCCGCTACCACAATTTATTTGTCTATCGTGGGCGGCTATCTGATTGCTGCGTACTCGGTGGGAAAACAGCTGACCAAATTCCAACTATTAGTGATTTCGATACTCTTTGTATTGTTCTCACTCTGGTTTTCTCTAGCGTCGTTCGCGCTGCTTCAAGAAAGTAATAAATTTATACTAACCTATGGCACCGGAGGCGCTAGTACTATTGGCGGCTCAGCATACTTACTACTCGGATTAGAGCTGACGGCTATTATTGTGTCACTTGTATTTATGTTAAATACGCGAAAAAAGTAGTTTCCCCGAAAGAATAAAGAATAGGCACAGACTTATTTTTTGAATCTCGGCCACATGAAAACTGAAAAATAGATTCGTCCCCTTTTCTCCACATTCAAAGCTGATAGTGCACAGATCACCTATAATGATTTCGTACTAGGGTTCCCAGGCATTAGTAATAAAGGGGTCAGAGCAAAAATACAGTAGTGTAGAGAGTGTCAAAGAGAGATTGATTCTTATTTAGGCTAAGCCTAAATACTCACCTTACGGGCAGTGCTTCGCAATGTCTGCGGAGCTTCGCTCCTTTCGAACTGGGGATTCGAACCAAGTCCTTAGGACTTGCTAAACAAAAAAAGGAAGCCAATGGCTTCCTTTTTTTGTTTGGTGCGCCCAGAGAGATTCGAACTCCCGACCAACTGGTTCGAAGCCAGTTACTCTATCCAGCTGAGCTATGGGCGCGTGGAGCGAAGATTATATACACATGGATGAGAATGGTCACGG